>Ga0172367_10003354_pt1 | contig 20875 bp, 20 predicted proteins | sample Lak10m_FD_114542 | JGI IMG/M metagenome (GOLD analysis project Ga0172367, IMG submission 114542) | Freshwater microbial communities from Kabuno Bay, South-Kivu, Congo - kab_022012_10m | ecosystem: Environmental > Aquatic > Freshwater > Lake | place: Democratic Republic of the Congo: South-Kivu... | reverse complement strand
TGCCGCACTGGTGGACGGAGCACTGCCTCTGCAAAGCTATCTTGCGCAGCTGCGTGGGTTGGCTGTCATGTTGTCGGCAGTCAGTCACAATATCGCCCATACACCTCCCGCTGTTAACGAGTATGTACAACCGATTTTAAAGGCACGTTTTGATATGCTCTGTGCCGATCTGGCATTCTTCTCAACATGCCTGATTCCCGACATACTTCCTGCAGTCCAGCTTTCACTTGAGATGGCCCGTAAAATCTGTACCGTTTCCTACTCTCCGCCCGGTAAAATACTCGGCTATATCTATGTCCTGCAAGGCACGGCCAAAGGCAATCAGGTGCATCTTCCCGATATAGTGCGCTGCTTTGATCTCAAGGATCAGCAGGGCTCCTCATTCTATCGCGGGATGGGAGATGCTACCGAACATTCATGGGGTGAATTTGCAGCGCTTATGAACTGTAGCGCAGGAGATATCTCTCTGGATGACGCCGTGCAGGGTGCCGTCGAAATGTATGATGCCCTGGAGCAGTTCCATCTTTCGCTCTACCCATTGCCTGAAGGGGCCTCCGTATTTACCGCCACGGCACTCAATCCTGAGGCCGGTGATCACCCGGTACCGCAGAACCCGCTGACGCTTCAGGCAGCGTTGCGGGCCGGAAGGCGCTGCCGCGAGGAATTCTCCTATTATGAACGCCGCTATGGCGAACGTGGACGACGTTTCACCGATAGCGATGCGGCCTGGTTGGCAACGTTGGCAGAGCTGCCGGAAGCGGTTGTAGCAAGCCAGGTATTGTGGCTGGGACGGCTTTTGTCGGTCCGGGGTATGCCCTTTCTGTTGATGGAACGACAGCTTGAACTGCTGATAGAGGAACTCGGAGTAATTCAGGTTTCGGTGGCAGCATTGCAGACGGTTCTTTCTGACCTGCAGAGCCAGCGTCGCAGCCGGATTCCTCAAAGCCGCTTTGATGAAACCTGCCGCATAGTGGCAGAACGTATATCTTCTCACACTGATTCTGATTTTGCTGGTCTGCCTTTTTTATTGGTGGCAGCTTTTATCGATACACTGGCGGGTATTCCGGAGTGCATGACCTCAGTGATAACCTGGCTCCAAGACCAATCCATTCTCACGGCTGAAATAGTGGAAACCGTGCAGAGAGATTTATATCTGAAACTGTATGACTGCAGGTGACGCATAACCGGTCAAATTTATCGTACTCCCCTTCGCTGTTGCCGTGATTTTCGCGGCACTCGTGGTTTCTGTGCACTCCCTTTTTATTTGACTCTACAGTGCTGACAGGTTAATGAACAGCTCCACGTTTTAATTTTTAAGGAGTCTTGAGGAGTAACCTGCATGAGAAATGATGGTCGCACCACCACCGCTTTACGCCCCATTAGCATAACACGTCACTTTACAAAGCATGCCGAAGGCTCAGTGCTGGTCGAGTTCGGCGATACCAAGGTTCTTTGTACCGCCTCGGTAGAAGAATCGGTCCCCCCGTTTATGAGGGGTAAAGGTACCGGTTGGGTGACCGCCGAATATGCGATGTTGCCGCGGGCAACACATACCCGTTCTCCGCGCGAGGCTGCCAAAGGGAAGCAGTCCGGTCGCACACTTGAAATCCAGCGGCTGATCGGCCGTTCTTTGCGAGCGGTGACTGATCTCGGCAAACTGGGCGAACGCTCGGTATATATCGATTGTGATGTCATTCAGGCAGATGGAGGTACACGAACCGCTTCGATTACCGGCGCATACGTTGCGCTGGTCGATGCGCTGACGAGCTTGAAAACGAAGGGGCTTCTGGCGGAAATACCGCTCAAGGAGGCCGTTGCAGCCGTGAGTGTCGGCATTGTCGGGGGAGAGGTGCTGCTGGATCTGAATTATCCCGAGGATTCATCGGCCGAGGTGGATATGAACTTTGTTATAACCTCCCGTGGTCGCTTTGTGGAGGTTCAGGGTACGGCTGAAGCCGAACCGTTTACCTCAGACGAGATGGATGCCATGCGAGATCTGGCGCTGGACGGCGTTGCGCAGCTCTTTGTATTTCAGCAGGAGGCACTGGCCGTATGAAACAGCTGCTGGTAGCCACACGCAATAGAGGTAAAATTGCAGAAATCAACGCACTGTTAGCCGGGTTGGTTGACCGGATTTTCAGTGCAGCTGATTTTGCAGATTTTCCTGAAACGGTCGAGGATGGAACTACGTTCGAGGAGAACGCGCTTAAAAAAGCACGTGAAGCCGCCTGCTTCAGTGGTTTGCCGTCACTGGCCGATGATTCCGGGCTGGTTGTTGATGAGTTGGGTGGCCGTCCGGGGGTCTATTCGGCCCGTTTCGCCGGTGACGGCGCTAACGATGCCGCCAACAATGCGCGCCTGCTGGAAGAGTGTCGCGGCATCCCCGCTGAGCGGCGCCAGGCGGCTTTTGTCTGTGTATTGGCTTTTGTGACGCCGGAAGGTAGTGAGCGCACTTTTAGCGGACGGGTAGGGGGGCGTATCCTTGAACATGCCAGGGGGACGGGAGGGTTTGGGTATGACCCGCTCTTTCAGGTGGATGGTTCTGATCGCACCATGGCGGAGTTAGAACTGGAGCAGAAGAACTGCGTCAGCCATCGTGCGCAGGCGTTCCGGCTGTTCCGCGAGTATCTCGAATCGGAAATCACCCGAATTGCAGGGCCGGAGGAGCAGCACCATGTCGGAAAGTAGATATGAAAAATCCAGCACGAAAAAGGGTACCAAGCCTCCGCAGAGCGGTATGAATAAATCACGCGCGCCACTGGCACGAACTGTAGACCACGCCCATGCCGAGAAAACTTTTGCCCGCATGACGCGTAACAGTATTCTTGAGTTGCGTATTCAGAATCTTGACGAAGACGGGTACGGCACCGCCCGCAGTGAAGAAGGCATGACACTGAAGGTCAGCGGAACGGTGCCGGGTGACGTTGTCCTCGCGGTTGTCGATCACGTTGCCGGTGGCACCGCCTTCTGTCATCCCAAAAAAATCGTGCAGCCATCTCCGCTGCGCAGCAAGAATCCCCCCTGCCGTGAAAGTGCTGATTGTTTCGGCTGCCCGCTGATCGCCCTGAAATATGTCGAACAGAAAAACTGGAAGCGCGGCATGATTCTGGCTGAACTGGCCAAATATCCGCAGTTGGCAGGCTGTCATGTTCATGATCTGATGTCACCCGATAATCTGATTCATTACCGGACGACGGCCAAGCTGACAATCGCCGGCAAGTTTTCCGAACCGTGTATCGGTATCTATCGCCGCGCCAGTCACGATGTCTATAATCTTGGGCAGTGTCCGATCCATCATCCCTTGATCAATAAGGTAATCGATGCCGTTCGTAAAGGTATCAGCAAAGGGCGGGTACCGATTTACAATCCTGGTAGCAAGATGGGGTTGCTGCGCTATCTGATGGTGCGGGTTTCCACCCACGAGAAGAAGGCGATGGTTACTTTTGTCACTGCCAAACGTTCGTTTAATGAGATTCACCATCTGGGGCGCTTTGTGCAGGCAGCGGTACCGGAGGTAGAGATTGTTGTTCAGAATGTAAATGCATCAGAAGGTAACGTTATTCTGGGACAGCAGGATCATTTTTTGACGACCAAAAAATATCTGACCGAAAAAATAGGTGAGGTTACGTTCAGAGTCTCGCCGCGCTCATTTTTTCAGGTTAATACCGGTGCCGCTCACCTGATCTACAGCCAGGTCCGCGACTGGGCTGCCCTGACCGGTACCGAAACGGTACTGGATCTGTATTGCGGGATCGGCGGCATAGCGCTGTATCTGGCACGTCAGGCCCGGCAGGTGATTGGTGTCGAGGTGGTCGAAGAGGCTGTCGTTGACGCGGCATCCAACGCCCGCATCAATGGAATTCATAATTGCCGCTTCGAAGCCGGTGATGCTGCTGAGTTGCTGGAAGAGCTGGCAGAGGAGCTGAACACGGTTGATATTGCCGTACTGAATCCGCCTCGCAAAGGGTGTGATCATAACGTGCTGGAGCGGGTGGCTGCTCTGTCGCCGCGCTCGATTATCTATGTATCATGTTCACCGCAGAGCCTGGCTCGCGATCTTGCACAGCTGAGTACCCTGGGGTACGACTGCCGCGAAATTCAGCCGGTTGATATGTTTCCACAGACGGTGCATGTCGAGAACGTAGCCAGACTGGAAAAAACCTTAAAATCCGCTTGACAATTACCACTCAAGTTTGTTATTACTCTCCAGCTTTTGGATGTAGGCGCGTAGCTCAGCGGGAGAGCGCTACCCTGACACGGTAGAGGTCGGCGGTTCGACACCGCCCGCGCCTACCAAATATAAAACAAGGGGTTACGTTAATAACGTAGCCCCCTTTTTTTTGCCTGAAAAGCCGGATTGTCATACTAAATTGTAATGTACTCAGAAATAGAATTGAAAAACCGGAATACAGAAAAACTGTTGCTCCAGAAAGCTTTGGAGTGCGAGAGCCTGTCAGTCGATGCTGCGGAGAAATCCTGTCGCATTGAACAACAAGCCAGCCGAATAATTCCCCCTTTAAAATGAATCAAAATAACATCTTAGTAAGCTAGTAGGTTGTGACCAGAAACTTTTTGAGGGGCGGATATCCAGAAATTAGCTTCTTGCATTTTCCTGGTGCCTCTTATATAAAAGCACGTAATTTTAGTGAAAATCAATGCTGCCGTTGTGCTATCGAATTGCCTTTAAAAACAGCGTACAGTAATTTATCTCGCATACCAGTAATTTACGTTATGCTCAAAATAGTGTTGTAAAAACATTAGTTCGTGTTTGGTAAATAGTCGAAAATAAGTGCTTAATTTTATGGAGATTTCTGTTGAATGAAATGATGTTCCTGCTACTGCTGTTTGGTTTACCCGGTGCACTTGGATTTTATCTGGCCCGCCGTCGTGGCAAAAATCCGCTGTTATGGGGCTTGCTGTCGGCAGTATTCCCATTTTTTCTCATTGTTCTGCACTATCAGCACAAACCTGTGATTAAAAAGGACCCCGATGCCTGAATTGCCGGAAGTGGAAAGTGTGCTGCGCTGCCTACGGGATGAAAAGACATCCCTGATAGGACGGGCGATTCTTACTGCCACGGCACTTTCGGATACTGTTGTATCAGATATATCCGGCGCTGAATTTGCTGCTAACGTGGCTGGGTATCGTTTTTCAGAGGTGAGCCGTCACGGAAAATATCTAATCTTTACTCTTGTATCCAGCACCGGAAATAATGAAAAACGCTATCTGGCAGTTCACCTGCGTATGACCGGTCGATTATATCTGGTGAATCAGGATGAGGCGATTCAACGACATACCCGACTCGTTCTGTTGCTTGATGCAGGAGTGGCACTTCGATTTGATGATCCACGCAAATTTGGCAGGGTCTGGCTGGTAACCGCTCCTGATCAGGTGACCGGCACTCTCGGTCCGGATGCGTTGACGATGTCAATTCAGGTATTTGCAGAACGCTTTTCGCGGCATCGTCGTCAGCTTAAACCATTGTTGCTGGATCAATCTTTTGTCGCCGGCATCGGCAATATTTATGCTGATGAAATTCTGTTTCGGGCGGGCATTCATCCGTTGACCCACTCAAATTCGCTCTCTGAGCAGGATATTAACCGGCTCCACGGCAAAGTAATTGAGGTACTCATAGAAGCAGTGGCGGTCGGCGGCGCTAATATTGACGGCGTTTTCAAGGAGGGGGGCTTTGTCGTACAGGTCTATGGCCGTGCGGATCTTCCCTGTTTGGTCTGCGGTTCAATTATCGAAAAAATAAGGGTAGGTCAACGCGGTACCCACTACTGTCCTGAATGCCAACCCAGCGAGGTGCATACATGAAACTCCGTATTTTGGGATGTGCCGGCGCCGAATTTCCTGATTTCAGGCCCCCTGCCTTTCTGATTGACGACCAGCTTTTGTTGGACGCCGGTACGATCAGTGCGGTTCTGAGTGAGGAGGAACAGTGGAATATCCGGTCTATTTTTATCACCCACTCACATCTGGACCATATCCGCGCTATTCCTGCCCTGGCAGACAATATAATTCTCAGAAACATGCAGCATACGGTGACGGTATTCAGTGCTGATGAAGTGATCAGCGCCATTCAGCAGCATATGTTCAATGATATAATCTGGCCTGATTTTACAAGAATTCCGTCTCCAGAAAATCCGGTAATTGCGCTTACAACCATTACCCCGTACAGAGACTATGCCGTGCATGAACATATGGTACAGGCCATACCAGTCAACCATACGGTCCCTGCTGTCGGTTACCGCGTTCAATCAGGCGGACGGACACTTGTTTACAGTGGAGATACCGGGCCAACAGTAGAAATCTGGAAATTCTGCTCAGGCGCCGATGCCTTGATTGTTGAGGTTTCGTTTCCCAACTGTATGGAACATTTGGCACGGATTACCCGGCATTTGACTTCCTCCATGTTGAAAACTGAACTCTCAAAGATTAACGTCCTGCCGTCACGTATTCTGATCACTCACCCCAAACCGCAGTACTATGATGACATTCAACGTGAGATTAACGAAATAGGCGTACATGGAGTCGAACTGCTGTGCGATGGCAGTGTCTATGATATTTGACGGTCATGATACCAGCGAGTATCGATTGCTGCACCGGCAGTAAAAAATATTCAGTCTTGCTAATGTCGTCTGATTACAGTATTTATGAGCATGATTTTTACCATTTCAATGAACCTGTGGAGGAAAAATGACCAGCGTAGCCGGCAAAACTAAATTTCAGATTGATCTGCGTCAACATTTGCGGGATCAGAACATCAGCGGTAATCTTGTCCATCTGATCTGTGAGATTGCGGAGGCCAGCAAATATGTGATTAATGCCGTACGTACCGGTGACCTGGGTGTTGCGGGAACGTCTAATCTGTATGGTGAAGAACAGCTGGCACTTGATGTCCTTTCAGATCGTATTATGCGTAAACGTCTGCAGCATTCAGGCGTTGTCTGTAACATCGCTTCCGAAGAGATGGAACAGATATTTCAGGTTTCAAGCAGCCCTCAGGGCATGTTTTCTGTTGCGTACGATCCCTTGGATGGTTCTTCTCTGGTGGATGTCAATCTGGCGGTTGGTACAATTGTCGGTATTTACCAAGGGGCTGATCTTCTGCAACCTGGGCGCAAAATGGTCGGTGCCATGTATATTCTCTACGGACCGCGCGTGTCTCTGGTCTATTCGGTCGGCAAAGGTGTTTATGAGTTCACGATGAATCAACTGATGGAATATACCCTGACCCGTGAAAATATTCGCATGGAACCGTCGGGAAACATCTACTCACCTGGTGGTTTGCGCAAAAAATACAGTCCAGAGAATGAAAGTTTTATCAAATATCTCGAGGATAAGGGGTCAAAATTACGCTACTCGGGTGGTTTTGTACCTGATATCAATCAGATACTGATCAAGGGTAAAGGCATTTTTATGTATCCGGCTTTGAATGACAGTCCAAACGGCAAATTACGGTTATTGTTTGAACTTAATCCGATGGCTTTTCTGCTGGAGCAGGCGGGTGGTCTGGCCACCAATGGTGAAATACCGATTCTTGATATAGTCCCCGAAGGTGTCGAAGATCGTTGCCCTGTCTATATTGGTTGTCGCGAAGACGTCGAAAAGGCTGGTGAATTTTTGAAAGGCGCCTGCTAGAGGCAACTCCGTACGATGACTGACTCCAAACCGAAACAGGAAAGCAGGCTCTGTAGCGAAATCCAGCTGTTTGATCTGTGCGATCTGGATGTATGCCGTTATAAGAGCGGGCGGTTTTGTACAAATGCAGATCTGGTGGAACGCTTTGACAAAATCAGTGAAGATGACGATTTTCCTTCTCCGTTACGGTTTGTTGAAAATGAATCCGACGACATGGATGATTGCGATGATGATTTTTTTGTTTATAGCGAAGATGATTTGGACGCAGGGGATGACGAAGAGTGTGATGGTGTAAACGAAGAAGAGTAATCCAGCAATACCGTTGAATAAAAGCATGTGAAATTTTTTTGAATCAATGCCAATTGGGGTGCGAATAGTTCGTACCCCATTGGCATTTTTAGAGGAACCGTTTTGCTGCGCACTCCTCCCACTGGGAACGCGAAATTGTCAGAAACAGATCGGCAATTGCAGGATCAAACTGCGTGCCGCTATGTTTGGTGATTTCGGCAGTAACGGCGTCAAACGGGAGCGCACGACGGTAGGGACGGTCAGAGGTCATGGCATCCAGAGTATCTACCGTAGCAAAGATACGTGCACCCAGTGGAATCAATTCTCCCCGGAGCTTATGAGGATAACCGGTCCCGTCAAAGCGCTCATGATGACTGAGGATGATTTCGGCCGGTCCTTTGAGAAATTCTATTTCTGATAAAATGTCATGGCCCACCCGCGGGTGCGTGCGCATTTCGGTCCACTCGTCATCATTCAGTTTGCCCGGTTTCAGCAAAATGTTATCGGAGATACCGATCTTGCCGATGTCATGCAATAATGCTCCTTTGGCCAGTTCCTGCAGCTCTTTGCCGATAATTCCCAGTTTTCCGGCCAGCAGTGTCGCAAAGTTCATAACCCGTTCAGAATGGGAGCCGACCTCCTTTTCGCGGGCATCCAGGGCTTTTACAAGAGCTGACAGAGTGCTGTCATAGGCGACGGAAAGTTCACTCATCGTTGCACGAAGTTGTCTGGTCTGTTCAACAACTTTAAACTCAAGGCTGATCTGGTAATTTTTCTTTTCAAGTTCCAATGAACGATGTTCGATCAGGTTTTTAACCGTCAACAACACCCGGTTGATGCCGAATGGCTTGGTAATATAGTCATCGGCACCCAGATGAATGCATTCTAACGCAGTATTGGTGTCGGAGAGGCCGGTAATCATCAGCACCGCAATATCAGGATCGATTCTCTTCAGATCCCTGAGCAGATCAACGCCGCTTCTGCCGGGCATCATGATATCTGAGATAACCAACTCTACCTGTTGTGTGCCAAGAACCTGGAAAGCTTCATCAACATTGGCGGCCTGATGGCAGGTGTACTGCTCTTGTGTAAGGGCTGAAGTCAGGAGATCCCGAATCATCTCTTCGTCGTCAACGATCAGTATATGTTCTTTCATGCACGTAACCCCTCAGGTGTAGTGTGGAATTGCAAACAATGTGCTACCAGTTTTGTCAGTTCGGCAGGGCTGAAGGGTTTCATCATAAATCGGTATTTTTCACCGGTAAAATCATAGGTTTTCAGATGTTCGTCAGAATACCCCGTCATGAATAACAGGTTCATATCCGGGCATACGGAATGCATCTTGCGGGCCATTTCAATGCCATTCATATCAGGCATCATAATATCGGTAAGCAGAAGATCAATCTTTCCGGCATTTCTATCAAATATTCGAAGGGCTTCCAAGGGATTTTGTGCCATAAGGACATCGTACCCCTCTAATCGTAAGCTGGCGGCAGCCAGGTTCAGAACCATCAGGTCATCTTCGACAACAAGAATCAACTTTTTGGCGCCATCATTTTTCTGTAACGAAATGTATGATTCTGCGTCACGAACCTTGTTTTCCGGCACACAGGACAGTTTGGGGAGATAAACTCTGAATTCAGCCCCCGAACCCAATGCGCTGATAACCTGGATATAGCCACTGTTCTGCTTGACAATCCCGTATATGGTGGAGAGTCCCAGGCCGGTTCCGGTTTCGGGCTTTGTTGAAAAATACGGCTCAAACAACTTCTTCGAATCTTCATGAGATATCCCTATGCCGTTGTCCTTTACAGAGAACATGACATAGTCACCTTCAATCGCCCCGGGATTATTACAGGTGAAGGTTTCGTTAAGTGTACAGTTTTCAGTTGTTATGGTTATGGTGCCGCCCGTGTCCTGCATGGCATCCCTGGCATTTATAACCAGATTCATGATGATCTGTTCAATTTGACCCGGGTCGGCCATTACTTTACAGATATCCGGCGCCAACTGTGTCGTCAGGGCAATATTGTCGCCGATCAGGCGACAGAGGATTTTGTGAAGTCCTGCAATAAACGTGTTGACCTGCATTGGCTGCGGGGCCAGAATCTGACGACGCCCAAACACTAGCAGCTGACGAATCAGGGTCTCAGCCCGGTCGCCGGCGTTGATGACCTGCTCAATATCTTTTGCAGCAGGATGTTCAGCACCGATCTTTTGTAACGCCAGCGAACTGTATCCTAAAATAACGGTCAACAGATTGTTGAAATCATGGGAGATTCCACCTGCCAGCTGGCCAATGGCCTCCATTTTCTGAGATTGCTGTTTTTGCTGCTCTTTAGAGCTGCAGGGTGAAACGATGCCGTTATGTGGTGTGGCCTGTTCTGATGTCATTCAGCAGCTTCTCTTTCCACATGTCGGATAAAACTACACTCACGGTATCTTCTACCATTCAATTGGCATGTTTTCAAGTCGCTTGGGGTGTGTTAAAGTCTCGCCATGCATAATTAACGCTGACGCCGCATAACGGCGCCGCTGAACGAGGGCGACATCATGAACCGGCAATGGCCATTGCTGATCCCGTTTGTGTCGGTGGCGGCAGGTTTGGCGCTGTCAGTTCACGCCTCGTTTTTTGTCTCCCCATCTGTCGTAGCTTCCGTATTTGCCTGTTTACTGCTGGCGGTATTTCATCGCACCGCGCACATTTTTACGATCTGTAGCGCCCTTTTTTTCTGTACATGGGGTATGTATGCCCTGACACCCTGGTTGTTTCCCGCCCCTGCTTCAACATCAATTCGTCAGTCAATTTCTGATACGCCTGTTACCATCGAAGGTGTCATTGCTGCACGGCCGATCGTGTCTGCTGAGGGTGCCCGGATTATTGTCAGAGTCGAACGGATCATTCGTGCCGGACAGGCGCAGCAGGTCACTGGAAGAGTGCTCCTCTCCGTTTCTGAAGGTGATCCGGCATACATCCGGGGCGACAGAATCCGTTTCATATCCCGCATTTCAGTTCCGCGTCGATTGGGATTGCCGGGAGAATTCGACTATGGTCGCTACCTGGCCCTGCAGGAAATATCTGCAACCGGCCGCGTAGCCTCACCTGAAGAAATCGTGCTTATACGGGGAGCAGCGGAAGCGTCACTGTCGCGTTATATTGATCTGACCGCCAGGCGATTGGGTGACCAGTTCCGAACGGCGCTTCCGGACCAGCGGGTCGCATCGGTTCTCACGGCGCTCTTGATCGGAGATCAGAAGCGCATTCCGCAGGATCTTGCTGACGCCTATACCCGGGCCGGAGTCAATCATATCCTCTCGATTTCCGGCTTCCATGTCGGCATTATTGCAGCTTTTATCACCGTACTTTTCCTTTGGATTCTGACCCGCTTTGAATTTCCGGCCCTGCGTTGGAATGTACGTCGTACCGCACTGCTGCTGACTCTCCCCGCCATGCTGTATTACCTGTGTCTGACCGGAAATGCACCCGCTACAGCCCGCTCCGTAATAATGCTGGTTGTCTGTGCCATTGCGCTGTATATCGAACGCGAAAGCGATCCTGTTAATGTTCTCCTGATGGCCGCTTTTCTTCTGGTAGTTATAAATCCCCCGACACTGTTTGACATCTCTTTTCAACTCACGTTCCTGTCGTTATGGGGAATTATTATTATCGTTCCACAGGTTACAACCGGTCTGATTGCCATACAATCTTCATTGCTGCGCACGCTGCTACAGTTTGTTGCCGCCTCGCTGGCAGCCTCCTGCGTCACGCTGATTCCGGTTCTGTATACCTTTGGCGTGGCTTCGCTGAACGGAGTCCTGACAAATTTTCTGATCGTTCCGTTGCTCGGGTACGGCGCCGTGCTGGCTGGTTTTTGTGCTCTGCCGTTGATTACGCTGTTTCCCGTCTGGACAGGAGTGCTGCTCTGGCCGGCTGCCGCGCTGGTCAGGATTTCTAATTGGATTATCGAGCACTGTTCCAACCTTCCCGTATTAATGTTCCACGGAATAACCTCCATCGATATGCTGCTGTTTCTGGCGCTAATGAGCGGTGTGACTTTTCTGCATACCACACGACTGCGCCTGACGCTGGCGATTGTGTTGCCGTTGCTTGCCGTGCTGCTGCACATTCTGCCGTCACCATCTGATGGTCGTCTGCACATTACGATGCTGAGTGTCGGGCAGGCCGAATCAATTCTGCTGCGGCATCCGGATGGAACAACCACCCTGGTGGATGGCGGAGGCTATCTTCACGAGACCGGTCGTGACTTCGGACAGCGAATTCTGGCACCGGCACTGTTTGCACTGGGCGTCCGTCGTATTGATCGCATGATTTCTACCCATGATCATCCTGATCACAGTGGTGGTCTGAGCTATGTTGTCAGAAATTTTCCGGTTGGTGAATTCTGGTCTACCGCTAGCGGAGGTGCTGATCAAAATACAAGCACTGCGTTCCAGGCTGTCACCGAGCGACATCTGCCGAGACGAACGCTGGCAGCCGGTGATGCGATAAAATTTCCCGATGGTGTATCACTCTCAGTCTACTCACCCCCACGCGCTATGGTTGCTCAACCGGACGGTGACGTGATCGACGTCAATGAACAATCACTGGTCTTCCGCCTTCGCTATGGTACCTTCAGTATGCTGTTTACCGCTGATGCCGGGAATGCCTCCGAACAGGTTCTCCTCTCCAGCGGGTATGAACTGGCATCTACGGTTCTCAAAGTCGGGCATCATGGTAGCCGTTATTCCACGTCACCAGAGTTTCTGACACGGATTAAACCATCACTGGCACTTATTTCAGCCGGGTATGGCAATCGCTTTGGACTGCCGTCGCCCCGAACCGTCACTCTGCTGGCTTCACGCGGTATCACACTGTATCGCACGGATCGCGACGGCACTATCGAACTGTCAAGTGACGGCATCAGCTGGAGTGTTACCACACCGTACGCACCTTGATTGATATTGTTATTTGACAGATTTTGTACAAATAGAGTACAACGATTCTACAGATTTCTGATTTTAATGAATAGTGTGGTCACCCATGGATACAATCCTCTTAGTTGAAGATGACCGGTTTTTCCGTGAAACGTTCTCTGATCTGCTCAAGGCAGAGGGGTATGTCGTGGATTGTGCCACCGGTGGTGCTGAAGCACTGCGCATGCTGGCTGAACGGCGTTACGGACTGGTCATAACGGACATCGTCATGCCGGATATCAGCGGCCTGGAGATTCTGTCCCGCGTTCGTGAGAATGACCCGACCATTGATGTGATCATGGTGACCGGAAATGCCAATCTGGAATCGGCTATTTTCACGCTCAAACATGGAGCCCGCGATTATCTGGTCAAGCCGGTCAATCCGGAAGAGTTTATTCATTCTGTCGCCCAGTGCATGCAGCAGCGTCTCTTGCTTGATGAAAATCAGGAGCTGAAAAACATGGTCAGCCTCTTTCAGGCCAGTCAGGCGATTGCCGGCTGTCTTGATCTTGCCCGGGTACATCACCTGCTGATTGAAGCTCTGGTTCGCGATATCGGGGTCAGCCGTGCTCTCGGTATTTTTCTGTACGATAACCGGCTGGAACTGGAAGAGGTCAAGGGGCTTTCGACCGCTGCCGGTCAGCTGTTGACCTCAGAAATCCTGTTGCAGGTGTCTGTCAATCCGCCGACACCACATCAAATTCAGCACATCCAACTGGCATCATCAAACCGCACCGACGGAATCACTGAGGCCTATCTGATTCATATTCACAGCCGCTCTGCCTATCAGGGCGCTATTGCAATTTTTAATAATCCCGGCTGTTCCCTTCCTGATATAACACTCTGTAATAAAAATATTCAGTTTCTGGTTGAGCAATCTGCACACGCCTTTGAAAATGCCGAAACGTTTTCACATGCCAAGGATATGCTATTTATTGATGATATCAGCGGCCTCTATAACCATCGCTATCTTGATGTTGCGCTGGAACGCGAAATGAAACGTGTCGAGCGCTATGCGTCCCATCTGGCCGTACTGTTTATCGACGTAGATTCGTTCAAGCAGGTCAACGATACCTACGGACATCTGGTCGGTAGCAGCATTCTGGCCGAATTCGGCGCCCTGCTGAAGAAATCGGTCCGTGATGTTGATATCGTGATCCGCTACGGCGGAGATGAATATACGGTTATTCTGGTGGAGACGCCCAGCGAAACGGCGCGACTGGTTGCTGAGCGTACCCGCAGCCAGGTTGAGGAACATGTTTTTATGAAGGCGGAAGGGTACAATATCCGCCTGACCTGCAGTATCGGGTATGCCTGCTGTCCGGATGATACCGCGTCCAAAGACGCCCTGCTGGACATGGCTGACAAGGCCATGTATGTCGGCAAGGCCGGTGGGAAAAATCGAATCCAGCGAATTAGCGCTGTTTCCTGACACTCCACAGATATTTCGAGTCCGGCCATTGCGCGAACTGGTGCAGGGTCGGACTCTTTATTTTATTAAAGCACGCCGAGGTGAAACGTGGCATTGACTGCAATCAAAGGTTTTAATGATATTTTACCGGGAGAATCCGGACGTTGGCATTACATTGAAGAGGCGGCCCGTCGGGTGTTTGAGCTGAACGGTTTCAGCGAGATCCGTGTGCCGGTAATGGAGAAAACTGAACTTTTCTGCCGCTCGATCGGCGATGCGACTGATATCGTCGAAAAAGAGATGTACAGCTTCACTGACAAGGGAGACAACAGCATTACCCTGCGCCCGGAGGGGACAGCCGGTGTCATGCGTGCCTATATCGAACACAAACTGCATGCTCTTGATCCGGTTGCCAAACTCTACTATCTGGGACCGATGTTCCGCTATGAACGGCCGCAGAAAGGGCGTTACCGCCAGTTCCATCAGATCGGTGCCGAAATTACCGGCGTCCATGATCCGCTGGTCGATGCCCAGGTGCTGAACATGCTGACCGCCTTCTTTCGTGAAATCGGACTTGACGAACCGTCGCTGCAGATAAACTCACTCGGCTGTCCGGAATGTCGTCCGGCCTACCGCGCAGCTCTGTGCAGTTTCCTTGAAGCGAGGACGGGCGATCTCTGTGAAGACTGTCGGCGTCGCCTCTCCACGAACCCGTTGCGCGCGCTGGATTGCAAGGTGCCCGGCTGCATTCAGGCCACCGTCGGGGCGCCGTCTGTTCTGGAGCATCTCTGTACCGGTTGTGACGATCATTTCAGTGCGGTCCGCAGCTACCTGGATCTGACCGAGACCCCCTACAGTATCAACTCCCGTATGGTGCGCGGACTTGACTATTATACCCGTACGACTTTTGAGATGGTTACAACGCTGCTTGGATCTCAGTCTGCGGTTGCTGCCGGTGGACGCTATGATGGCCTGATTCAGCAGTTGGGTGGTCCGGCCATCCCTGGTATCGGCTTTGCGATGGGTGTCGAGCGGATAGCGCTTCTGCTTGGTCAGCGCGAATTTGCCTCGCTTCCGGATCTGTTTATTGCCACCATGGGGGCAGGGGAGAGAAATGCCGCCTTCAAGCTTATGCATGGGTTACTCAAAGCCGGTGTGCGGGTTGAGATGGATTATGAGGGCAAAAGCCTGAAGAGCCAGATGCGGCGGGCAGACAAACTGAAAGCATGTTTCAGTGTCGTTATCGGCGGTAATGAAGTCGCTTCAGGCAGCGCCGCTTTCAAACGCATGAGTGATGGGATCGTGACCGAAGCTCCCTTGACAGTTGCCGGTTTTGAGGCTGTTCTGGCGCAGGGAAGGGGCATCTCCCCACATCACCTAAGTACCCCTGTTTCGGAGTAGTAATGCAATCCCGTGCAATTACCCCCTTAAAGCGTGACGATGACCATCAATTCGATGCCACTCTACGTCCGCGTGCTCTCGATGAATACGTCGGCCAGGAGAAACTCAAGAGCAATCTGCGCCTGTTTATCGATGCTGCTCGGGGACGGGAGGAGGCGCTTGATCACGTCCTGTTGTACGGTCCGCCGGGACTGGGTAAAACGACGCTGGCCAATATTATCGCCTGCGAGATGGGGGTCAACCTCAAGTCCACGTCCGGACCGGTCATTGAACGCCCCGGCGACCTGGCCGCCATTCTGACCAACCTCGAAGCTCACGATGTTCTCTTTATCGACGAAATCCACCGCCTGTCACATGTGGTTGAAGAGATCCTCTATCCGGCCATGGAAGATTTTCAGCTCGATATCATCATCGGTCAGGGACCGAGTGCCCGTTCGATCAAGCTGGATCTGCCCCGTTTTACGCTGGTAGGGGCCACCACGCGGGCCGGTCTGCTCTCCTCGCCGCTGCGTGACCGTTTCGGTGTCATCTCACGACTTGAATTCTACACGGAAGCTGAGCTGGCAACGATCATCTGTCGCTCTTCGCGTATCCTCGGCATGGAGATCGACCCGCTGGGAGCATCCGAGTTGGCCCGTCGCAGTCGCGGTACCCCCCGTATCGCCAACCGCCTGCTGCGCCGGGTGCGTGATTACGCCCAGGTGCGGGCCGACGGGGTTATCACGCGCCAGGTTGTACAGGATACGCTGCTCCTGCTGGAGATCGACGAGATGGGCTTTGACCAGATGGATCGCATGATCCTGCTGACGATTATCGATAAGTTCGGTGGCGGTCCGGTCGGACTGGATACGATTGCGGCAGCCATCAGCGAAGAGAGTGATACTATTGAAGATGTCTACGAACCGTTTTTGATCCAAAACGGTTTCATCAACCGCACGCCGCGTGGCAGAGTCGCCACGCGGGCCGCCTATCTGCATTTTGGCCGTATCGCCCCGGAAGCGCCTCAGGCGAACCTGTTCTAAGCGATGCAGCAATTCTTCGATTTTCCGGTCGTGCCTACCTTCAGTTTTGCCGGTTTTGTGCCTTGCGAGGGAAATGCAGCCGCTCTGCGTTTCGCCGGACGGGTTGCCGATCCGAACGATTCTGAAAATCTGCTCTATCTGCATGGTCCATCCGGTTCCGGCAAGACCCATCTGCTGAAGGCTGTCGCCGGTCAGCGATTCCCATATCTGTCGTTGCGCGGTGTCACTGATCCGCAGCTGATTCTGTCCTTATTTTCCACTGCTGAAGGACTGGTAGTCGATGACCTGCACGAGATGCCGGATCAGCCTGATTTGCGGGGAGTTATCTGGCAGCTGTTCAATGATTATCACAGCTCCGGACGAACAATTGCCATGGCCGGTCTGCACCCGCCACGCCAGTTGAGCAATCTGGATGATCATCTGACGTCGCGCCTGCTGTGGGGTTTGGTGGCACACCTGGATGCTTCCGATGACGGCTCCCGGCGTATGATTCTTAAAAAAGTAGCCGATGATCGCCAGGTGCGCATTTCAGATGATATTGTCGAATATATTCTGGCAACCACCAGTCGCGAGGTTGGCGCCCTGATCGGTGCTTTTGAGCAACTCTACCGCTACTCGATGGCAGAAAAGCGCCGAATTACCCTGCCGCTTGCCCGCGAGCTGCGTGAAGCCGTGCTGTCGGGACGCTGGTAACAGGTAGTGTATGGTGCTCGGTACGACAGAGGTAGACTCTTGACCTATACATGTTGGTCATATAAGATGACTAATATGTGTATGCCCAGAGTATGACAGGAGTACGTCATGGCACAATTCAATATCGCCGATGCCAAATCACACTTTTCAGAATTGGTCCAAAAAGCTTTGCTGGGTGAAGAGGTTGTCATTGCCCGCGACAACAAGCCGCTCCTCAAGCTCGTCCCGCTGAAGCAACACAATAAAATGCGCACTCCCGGTTCCGCCAAAGGAAAAATCCTTTATATGGCTGAGGATTTTGACGAAACGCCGCCTGATTTCAACGAGTATTCATGATGCGGCTTTTACTGGATACGCATGTTTTTCTCTGGTGGACGGATAACAATCCGGCACTTTCTACCAAGGTGCAGCACGCTATCAGCGACGAGTCAAACGACTGTTTTCTCAGCATCGTCAGCTGCTGGGAAATAGCGATCAAGGCCAGTCTCGGCAAGCTGAACCTCTCGCAGTCGGTTGAAAAATTTATTGTTGAACAGGTGGCTTTGAACGGATTTGAACTGCTGCCGGTTGATTTCCGCCACGTAGCCGCAGTTGAAAGTCTACCGTTCCACCATCGTGATCCCTTTGATCGTTTACTGGTAGCTCAGGCTCGTGCTGAAGGTCTTGTGTTGGTTACTGCTGACTTTCAGATTTCTAATTATGGTGTTTCTGTGCTTTGGTGATGATGTCTAATACAGATATATGCGTTAGTGTTGGTGGCAAAACTTCTCTGCTACGTATAGCTATAATAAAAACAGGAGGTTAAATATGGCATTCCAACTAGAAAAAATTACGGCTCTTGCTGAGCTTTATGGAACAACTCGTCTCTATCTGTTTGGAAGTGCACTCGATAACCCCGACGAAGCCCGTGATATTGACCTTGCCTGTGACGGTATTTCGGGATGGAAACTGTATGAACTGGCCGCCCGTTTGGAGAATGAGTTGAACATTCCATTTGATGTTGTTCCGCTGTCACCACCAAACAAATTTACTCGTCTCATAGAACAGCGTGGAAGGCGGCTATTATGACCAGTAAAGAACTCCGCGAAGAGGTAGAAATCGAGCTTGAACTGATAGAAACGTCCGTGAATGAAGCACTCTCTTTACTTCATGATCTTGCCGAAAATGAGCCGACAGTTAGAGAAAAAACTGCTGCAGCTGCTTTTATTGCTCAATTTTATGGTGGTTTAGAAAATATTTTGAAACGGATTCATCGGTATCATGCCATTCCAATGCCGGTTGGGGATTCTTGGCACATTGAAACCTTCAAGCGTTTTTGTAATCCCGGCTTTCCCCCTCTACCTCTGTTGTTTGATGACACCTTATCCGCTGATTTGTCACCATTTCGCAAGTTCCGCCACGTTGTTTATCATGGCTATGGCTTTCAGATTGATTGGGAACGTATGCGGGATGGTTTGGATGTTCTCGATGGCGTTAATACTCGTTTGAAATTAGTATTATTAAACTATCTCTCTTCGTTGAAGTGATTATTTAAATTATTCAGTCGGGGGTGATGGTAAACAGTATTGCCAATTGAGGAGAGTTTCCTTTTGAGGAGTTCAGGTGGTCTGTCGTCAGATATAGTTTCGAATAACATTAGTGTGATCATGCTTGGAGTTATGTGTTCAGGATTCTGTCGACGGAATAAAAATCTTATATCAGGATTAAAAGCATGCTTCCAACACTTCTTGAACTTGTTCGATATCTGCAGGATGAACAGAAAAAAGCGTTGAGTTGGTCTGAAAAAAACTTTGGAATACTCGAAGATGGTCATTTTTCTGCAATGGCAATCAGCGAATCAGAGTTTGTATTGATGCCGCCACCTGAGTTTGGTGCTTTGATCTACCGAGGTCAAAATCAGTATTTCGAACCATGCTTGGCTTCTCTCTATCGTAAAAAAACGAATAGTGTTGAACGACTAATAAACATGATACGACTTGCAGAGTTTGAACTGCTTTTGACTGCTCATCCGGCAGTAAAGGATTGTATGGAATGGTCTCTGATGGGGTTAAGTTTTAAAGTCGATTTTGAGGCCCTTGCACAACATTATCTTCTGCAGACAAGTTTACTAGATTTTTCATCTAATCCTTTGGTGGCTGCTTTTTTTGCGTGCTGTGAATTCAACAAGCAGGACGATCATAAATACAGCCCTATTATCAGTGATAAGCGACCGCCTGGCGTGCTTTACAGTCTGAATGCTGCAGCTGAAATCAGTGCAAGGCCTGATAATCCACGTTCTGGAACGATTGGACTTCAGCCTCTGCCGCGACCGGCAGAACAGTATGCATGGAGCTACCGATTACCACGCAGGACGTCTTTAAATTCGCAGCCATTTCTTTCAAAATATGAATTTATTCATTCTTCAAAAGACTCAATTACAATATTCGAAACATTTGAACGTGGCACAAAACTATTCCCGTTCGATCCCGTTTCCGAAAAGGCTCATCAGATAGTTTCGTCGAAGTGCTTTAGCAACGATGCGCTGCAGTTGGTGATAGAGCGATCAAACGGCACTGTTAGGCAAAAATCTGCAATGAATGATCTTGCTCGTAAGGGTTTTTATATAATCGGAAAACAGGAGATAGTATTCTCACAGCAAGAGCTCACTGAAATTGAAAACGATTGGGACAAGCTGCGTCCAGATTTGCTATCTCGAATTCATTGGCGCAATGCATGCTATGTATAGTAAGTAGTTGCTATTAATACTATTTTGTTACGTTTAATTGCCCGGAGTAATCGTATGTTCGTCCACATCCGCAAGACATTTTACGCATCTATCCTTTTTATGTTTGTTGTCTTCTTTAATAGTAATGACGTTGCTGCAGAAACGGCATGGCAAAGTACCGGTGGACCGGAAGGAGCAAGTATTACCTCTATTGCTGTTGACCAAACTAATAGCAAGGTTGTCTATGCTAGCTCTATACTTGGTGGTGTAATTAAAACTACTAACGGTGGAGCAAGCTGGATCAGCATCAACAATGGATTGCATGTGCCCGGATCAATACAATCAATAGCGATTGATCCAACAAATAATCAGGTGATTTATGTAGGTGGCGATAGTGGAAAACGTGTGTTTAAGTCAATTGATGGCGGCTCAAGTTGGTTTGTACCCAGCAATGATCTTTTTACAATTGGGGGTGGCTCCAATTTTATAATCACGATTGATCCACTGGACAGTCAAACCATTTATGTTGCTACAACTATTAATGGTCTTTATAAGTCAACTAATGGCGGAACAAGTTGGATAGCAATTAATAGTGGGTTGCCTACAAGCACAAAGTAACCGTCAACCTCAGACCATCTTGAATGTGTTTCGGATTTATGATTGTGATGAGATTTGCCTTGCGGCGAGCCAGTTATCCGGGAGGAGTTGATCGATCTGCTTTGCGGGATGGGACAT
>Ga0172367_10003352_pt1 | contig 20886 bp, 14 predicted proteins | sample Lak10m_FD_114542 | JGI IMG/M metagenome (GOLD analysis project Ga0172367, IMG submission 114542) | Freshwater microbial communities from Kabuno Bay, South-Kivu, Congo - kab_022012_10m | ecosystem: Environmental > Aquatic > Freshwater > Lake | place: Democratic Republic of the Congo: South-Kivu... | reverse complement strand
TAAAAGAAAAAAATCAAACAAAAGATTTAAAGAAATAGAATTAGGAACAATTGGAGGAGTATCAACAGTTGGAGGTACTTTAGAACAAGTTACAACTGAGGAATCAGATGCTAGTACTGTATTTGAACAAGCAAAAACTGATTTAGAAACAGCAAAAACAAATAAAAATAATGCAGAAACAGAACTAAGAGAAGCAGAAACAAGAGAAGCAACAGCTATAGCTCTAGCAAATGCAAAAAAACTAGCAGCAGAAACTGCAGAAACTACAAAAGTAAATGCAGAAACTAATAAAGCAAATAAAGAAAAAACAAAACTAACACCACCACAAAGAGAAGCTGCTATAAATTTAACAGAAAATATACCAACTCAATTAGTAAATAATAATACTTTTATGAATTTTTATGATAATTTTGTAAATATCTTAAATAAACTTATCATAAATATAAAATTTAATGAAAATATGTTAAATGAAGATTTTAATAATTTTTATAATACAAATATAAATAATGGAGATATATTAAAATATGTAGATGTAAGTGATTATAATTCATCATTTAAAGCTATTAAAAATTTATATTTTTTAAAAATTAGTGAAACTGATGAATATTTCAAAAATTCTTATACAACTCATAATAATACTGAATTTTATACTCAAAATCGCACTTTATTAAAAATAAATGAATTTATATTTAAACTTAATGCAGAACATATAAATAATTTTAATTATTATTTAATAAATTTAGATATTTTAGAAAAATGTATAAATGAAAATGTAGTTGATAATATAATATCAAGTTATCTTACTAAAATATATAATGACTTAATAAAAAAAATAAATGATACTTATAATTTAAAAGTTGAAAATTTTAAATTATTAAATAATGAAAAAGTTTTAAATAATAATAATTTTAAATTAAAAATTACAAAATTAATAAAAGAATTTAATAATAATTTTTTTAAAATGTTATTATTATTTATATATTTTTTTATAGTTATATTACATGTTTTTTATACTAAAATAATAACACCATCATATTATATATCATTTATATTTTATATTTTATTATTTTTACTATTTATTATAATATTTTATAATAGTATTTATAGTAAAATAATATGAGTTATCAATTTATAAGGGAAAAAACAGAATGCAGTCAAAAAAATAAATCACCAATAAGTTTTTCAAATTTAAATTTTATGAAATGTATGTTTTTTACAAATGAACAATATAATATAAATAAAATACATATACCAAAACAATCATTATATATTGAATATACATCATATATTTCATCAACAACAGATGTTGAAAATATAGTTTCATATTTATTGGATGATGTATTTAATAAATTAAATCAGGGTAATATATCTGGAAAAAATTTTAAAATACCAATGCCTATTTTTGTTATGATTGGAAGAAAATTAGATTTTAATGAAAGTATATTTGATAATCAATATTTTAAACATGTTCCAACTTCAACATATCCAAATAATACTTTTAAATATGGAAATGCAACAATAACAACAGATGAAAATGGAAATTTAGCAATATTAGATTATATTAATTCTTTTTTTAATTCAGGTTTAGAAACAGAAAAAGATAAAGCTAAATATAATTCAAGTTTAGCAAATAGATATGCTTTTAAAGGTAATGTTAAAATAAGTATTTATATACCTTATTTAACTAATAAATATAAATATGTAAGTAATTTTGTTGATATTATTAATTCAAGTAAATTTATTTATACATTGTTAAATAATGATAATTTTTTAAGTATGCAAAGAACTACAACACTTAATGTAGATGAATATAGAGATAAATTAAAAAAAGCAGGAATGAATAGTAGAAATATTGAATTACTAATTAGTTTAATTAGAAATGCTGATTATAAAAAATTTCCATTATATGATGATTTATATAATTTATGTTATGATGGTGGTTGTATATCAGATGTAGGTGAAGATTATGAAGCATTATTACCACAATATACAGATGATGATGGAAAAAATAATGAAAATGCAATAAAATTTTCTCCATTTATGCCTAATAAATGTTTATCAAAAACAAATGGATATGTTTGTAATATTCAATTTGCAGCAAATCATAATGTAGATTTAACTTCTTTTTTAAGGAAATATTCATTAAAAGAACTAAAAGAAAGTTTAAATAAATATAGTGAAATTAATTATAATATAAGTAATAATAGAGGTGATTATGATGCTGATGAAATTGATAAATATAAATCACCTGTAGATTTAATTAATACAATTTTAAATAGAATTGTTAAAGATGGTTATTCAGCTAATTTAAATAATGAAGGTGATGATGATTATACATATAATCATTATTCTAAAAAATATAGTGAAAATATAATAAAAGAATTGATGATTTTAAATAAAGTTTATCCAGGTGTTCCTGAATTTACATCATCAATGTATTTATTTAATGAAAATTATAAAACAGATAAAATTATATATATGCCATGGGGTAAATATTTAATATCACCTGATTATGTTATGAATATAGGTGATATATTAGCAATAAATGGTAAAATTTTTTCATATAATAATAGATTTGCATTAACTATTGATAGTAATGGTTTTATTTATGTTTATGATGTTAATACAAGATATATAATTTATTTTTTAAATTATAAAATGATAAGTAATCCAAGAGGATTAATAATAGAAACAGACGGATTAACAGTTAATTATATAAATAGTAATGATAATTTATCTTCTATTAAAATAAATAATGATAAAATTGATTTAATAGGAGAATGTAGCGAATGTAAAGAACCTTATAGTGTTCTTTTAGATAATGATACAGGTGAATTATTAATTTATGGTAATTCTTTTTATAATGTTACAAATAAAAAATTTACTGATTTTATTAATACTAGTAAATCAAATATTATGAAAAGTGGTAGAAATATAACAGTTGATAGTTTAAATAATTTAAAAAGTTTAAAATCTGGAGAAGGAAATTTATCACAAGAATATGGTTTAGATAAAAATGGAGAATTAAATATTTTAAATAAAGCACAATATACATATTGTGATTCTTCTAAAAATTCTTGTTTGCGATAACTTAATTTTTTTATAATCTATTATATAATGAACGATTGGACTATATTAGATTATTATTTTAAAGACCATAAATATCCATTTACAAATCATCATTTAGATAGCTACAGAGAATTAATAAAAACTTATATACCTCAAACTATCAAATCATATAATCCAATAACTATGATTAAATTTGATGATAAAAAACAAAATATAATTATGAAAGTAAATGTATGGATTGGTGGTAAAAATTCTGATGAACTTTTTATTGATCATCCTATAACTTATGAAAATGGAGTTCAAAAAATTATAACTCCAAATGATGCACGATTGAAAAGTATAACATATGAAACACATATTTATGCAAATGTATTTATTGAAATAACAAATGAAGAAAATGAAACTTTTACAAATACTTTAAAAAATGTTGCAATTGGAAGTATTCCAATTATGTTGCATTCAGATATTTGTGTTTTAAATGGAAATGGAAGTAAAGTTCTTCAAAAATTAGGAGAATGTATATATGATGCAGGTGGATATTTTATAATTGATGGTAAAGAAAAAGTTATAGTAGCGCAAGAATCTGAAACTAATAATTGTTTAATAACAGGTGCATTGAAAAATGATGATAATTTTAGTTATAAAGGTAAAATTAAATGTGCTGGTGAAATTGGTGAAACTGTTTTAAGACCTAGAACAATAGAATTTTATTTAGTTAAAAATGAAGACGATGAAATAACAGAAAATTATAAACATCGTAAAGGTTGTATTTTAGTTAATTTACCTTCAATTGAAGGTAAAGTTCCATTATTTATTTTATTTAGAGCATTAGGTATTGAAAATGATAAAGATATTTATGAAGCTATTTTTGGTATAAATAATTCAGATGTAGAAACGTCATATTTTAGTAATTTTATAAGACCATCTGTTTATGATAATTATTATGAAAAAGATGGTGAAATTTATAGAATTTATACGCAAGATGAAGCATTAAATTATCTTAAATTCAGAACAAAATATAAAACAATAGACCATGTTAAATATATTTTTGCAGCAGATATTTTTCCAAACATAAACTTATTTGAAAATAAGGGTAAATATTTAGGATATTTAACAAAAGAATTTATTAATGTTGCACTTAAAATTAGAAAAGAAAGTGATAGAGATAATTATTTTAATAAAAGAATTAATATAAGTGGTTTTTTACTTGCTGAATTATTTCAAGAAGCTTATATGACTTTAAGAAAAACAATAAGAGATACTATGGATAATTTTTATTATTTTGGTGCTTGGAAAAATACAAGAAATTTTACAAATTTTATTAATAAAGATAATATCTATCGTCTTATACCTGTTGTTTTAATAGCTAATACATTTGCTAAATCTTTAAAAGGGCGTTGGGGTTTAGAAGCCGATGAAGACCCTGAATTAGGAAGAGTACAAGATTTATCAAGAATTAGTTATATAGGTTTTCTTTCGCATTTACGCCGAGTTAATATGCCTATTGACAGAACTATAAAAATAACATCTCCGCATAAATTACATTCTCATCAATGGGGTATTATGTGTCCCTTTGAAACACCTGATGGTGCAGCAGTAGGTTATTTAAAGAATTTAGCATTTTTGGCGAAAGTAACAGCAGGAACAAATCCACAATATATTAGAGATTGTTTAATTGATATTGGTGTTATTCCTATAGAAAATTATAAATTTGCATTAGATAAAAATATAACTAAGGTTTTTGTTAATAATAGTTGGTTTGGTATAACAAATGATCCTATAAAAATTATGAGAACATTAAAAGCTTATAGAAGAAATGCTTTAATAAATATATTAACTTCTATATCTTGGTATAATTCAAATAATGAGATTAAAATATTTGTTGAAGCAGGTAGAGCAGTAAGACCTTTAATTATTATAAATAATAAGAAATCAAATATTTTTGAAAATTCTGATGATTATAAAAGTTGGTTTGATATGATTATTGGAAAATATAATGAATATTCAAAAAAAGAAAAAAGCGAAGAAATTTATTATAAAAATGAATATATAAATCCAAGAACACTTGAAATTTTTAATAAAATGTCTGATGAAAAAATATTAGAAAAATTAGAAAAAGATGGTGCTGTAATTGAATATATAGATCCTCAAGAAAGTGATACATGTTTAATAGCAATGACACAAAATGATATAACTAGTTTTACTACTCATTTAGAAATACATCCATCAACAATTGTAAGTGTAGTTACTGGAAATATTCCAATGTGTAATCATAATCAATCAGCAAGAAATGTTTTTCATGCAGCACAAACTAAACAAGCTATTGGAATTTATGCAACCAATTTTAATAAAAGATTTGATACTTTTGGATATATTCAACATTATCCTCAAAAACCAATTATAAATACACGACATGCTCAATATACAGGAAGTGATAGTATGGCTAATGGTGTTAATTTAATGGTTGCTATTATGACTTATACAGGTTTTAATCAAGAAGATAGTTTAATTATAAATAAAAAATCAGTAGAAAGAGGTTTATTTCATTTATCTTATTATAAATCAATAACAGCAAGCACTAAAAAAGTTTCACAATATGAAAGAATTATATTTGCAAATCCTATTAAAATGCGAAATGAAGGTATAAAATTAAATGGAATTAAACATGCTAATTATTCTCTTATTGATGATGAAGGAATTATAAGAGAGGGTTCATATATACCAAGAGGACAAACAGCAATTGTAATTGGTATGGTTTTAATAAAAGAAACATATAGAGAAGTTAAAAAAGGTATTTTTATTGAACAAATTAAGGAAACTACATATACTGATGTTTCTATAACAAGTGATGAAACTTATTATGGGCATATTGATAAAGTTTATATAGGAACTAAAACTTTAGATGATGATACTAAAGTTTGTAAAGTTAGATTTTTAAAAATTAAAATACCTGAATTTGGAGATAAACATTCTTCAAGACATGGGCAAAAAGGTGTTATTGGTATGATTTTACCTGAAGAACAAATGCCTTTTACGAAAGATGGTGTGCGTCCTGATTTAATTGTTAATCCTCATGCTATTCCTTCACGAATGACAATAGGACATTTGGTAGAATGTGTTTATGCTAAATTATGTTGTTTAGAAGGTATTTTAGGTGATGGAACAATATATATAAATTTAGATTATAATGCAATTTATAATGATTTAGAAAAACATGAATTTAATAAATATGGTAATGAAATAATGTATAATGGACAAACTGGAAAACAAATGGATACTGAAATATTTATAGGTCCTACTTATTATTTTAGATTAAAACATATGGTTGCTGAAAAAATTAATGCTAGAGGTTTTGGTCCAAAAGAACAACTAACAAGACAACCAACAGGAGGAAGAAGAAAAGGTGGAGGATTGCGTATAGGTGAAATGGAAAGAGATAGTTTAATTAGTCATGGTATTTCTGGATTTATTAAGGAAAGTATGATGGAAAGATCTGATAAATATAGATGGCAAGTATGTAAAAGTTGTGGAACATTACCTGTTTATTCTTCTAAAGTTATGAATTCTGTTTGTAATTTATGTGGAAATAATGAAATAAAAATAATTGAAACACCGTATACAATGAAATTAATGAATCAAGAATTTGAAGCTATGGGAATTCAAATGCGTTTTAATTGTGATCATGTAGAATTACCTATAGATGAATATCTTGACCAAGATGAAATACTTGAAGAGGATAATAAAGAATATTTAGAAGAAGAAGATCATGATGAAAATACCAAAAAAACTAAAAAAACAACTCAAAAAATAGTTATAGGTGTTGCTAAAAAAGAAACTAAAGCATCATTAATTGAAAAAATTAAAAGATTATATCCAAATAAAAAAGGTTTAACTACAAAAACTAAAGAAGAATTATTAGAAATATTAAATAAATCATTATCTTCTTCACCTATTGCTAAAAAAACAAAAACACTTAAGAAAACTAATGAAAAAGAAATTAAAAAAGCTAAAGTTGAACCTAAGAAAAAAGCTAAAGAAATAAGCGAAGAAAGTGAAGAAAACGAAGAAAGCGAAGAAAACGAAGAAAGCGATGATGAAGTTGATGTTAAACCTAAAGTAGCACCTAAGAAAAAAGCTAAAGAAGTAAGCGAAAGTAGCGAAAGCGAAGAAAGTAGCGAAAGTAGCGAAAGCGAAGAAAGCGAAAGTAGCGAAAGTGATGAAAGCGAAGATAAAGTAAAACCTAAGGTAGTACCTAAGAAAAAAGCTAAAGAAGTAAGCGAAAGTGAAGAAAGCGAAAGTGAAGAAAGCGAAAGTGAAGAAAGCGAAGATAAAGTAAAACCTAAGGTAGAACCTAAGGTAGCACCTAAGGTAGCGCCTAAGGTAGCACCTAAGGTAGAACCTAAGGTAGAACCTAAAAAAACAAATAAATCACAAACAAAACAAGATATTATTGATGAAATTAAAAGAAAATATCCAAATCTCAAAGTATCTACAACTATGACTAAAGATACTTTATTAAATTTCTTGACTTTATCAGCTTCAGAAATAGCAAAAATAGAAGAAAAAGTAAAACCTAAAGGAAGACCTAAAAAAACAGGTGGCGAAGACGGAGATGAAAACGAAGATGGAGAAGAAAACGAAGATGAAGATGAAAACGGAGACGAAGACGGAGAACAAGATGGAGGAGAAAATAAAGACGAAGATGAAAGCAATGATAATGATAATGATAATAATGAAAATGAACCTAAAAATGAAAATAAAGCAGTAGATGATAATATTAAAATAATAAATATATAATTAATTGATAGATATATTAATAAATGAATGAAACTATTTTTTATATTATAATGATATTTATTGTTTTATTATTATTTCTTGCATATTTATTAATAGCTTATTTTTATAATTCATATGATACATATAAAATAAAAGTAAATGATAATTTTACTAAAACTAAAGATTATATTAATACAACTACAACAACATTAGATACAAATATGAATACTTTAAATACTAATACAAATAATAAATATACATCAATAATTGATAATATTAAAAATGAAAATAATACAAAATTTAATATTATAGATAGTAATATATTATTTTTAAATTCAAATAGTTCAAATATAAAAGTAGATATAACAAGTAATATAACAAATCTAAGTAATTTTGATAGAAATATAAAACAATATATAGAATTTAAAGATAACAATAATAATATAAATGAAGCTATATTTAATCATACATTTAGTGCAGTTCCTACATTATCTTTAAATTTTATTAGAAATATAACAGCTATTTCTGGAATGACAATAAAAACTGATTTATTAAACTCAAATCAATTTAGAATATGTGATAATAATATAAATGAAAAAAATTGTATAGATATGACAGTTAAAGATGGTATTTTTAATATATATCCTAGTGATATTCAAAGTAATAATATAAATAATTTAAAAATATCAGGGAAAAATAAAAATATATTAGCAAATTTTGATTTAGCTAATAATAACATTTATTTAGGTGGAGACCAAGAAAATGCTGGTTTATTTATAGATAGTAATAATAAATTCTATGTAAAAGCATTAAATTTTTTAACAGCTGATGCAAAATATAGTGAAACAAAACAAAATTACAATAAAAATAATATTTCAACAGGACAAACATTTAATACATTAAAATATGATAGTGAAGATATTATAAATCTTAATAAAAATAATTTAGATAATGCTGTTTCTGGAATGTATACTATTTTTAAAGCAACACCAAATACAATTATTTTAAATTTAAATTTTAAAAAAATATTAACTACTTCTACAATTAATACAATAAATATAACTATAAATGAATTAATAAACACAGAAAATAATATAAGTTTAACAGCAAGTTCAGAAGGAATAGATTTATCTGGAATAATAAATACAATAATTTTAAATGCCAATAAAATTAAAATAAATTTTAAAAGTTCAATAACAGCTTTATCTATCAATAATTCAATATTAAGAATTAAATTGTCTAGCAATAAATTTACAATTAATTCACAATATACTGAAGCTTCTATTTCAAATATATTTATTGCAGAATTAGTTAATTCTTAATCATCTTCGTCAATAAACATTTTTGAAGAATCGTTATTTTTTTTCTCTTCATTATAAATATCAATAAAATCATTAATTTTATCTTTAATTTCATTATCCCATTTATTTTTATTAAATTCAACTGTTTGAATATTAATTAAATTTAATTTCCAATAATTTAATTTCCATCCATCATTTTTATATTTATTCATTTCATTAATATTTTCATCTGAACTTTGATTATTACTAGAATAAATATAATTTATATTTGATTTTTCTTTTTTTTCAGCAATTATTCCATGTTTATATTTTTCATCTATATTTTCAATATTATTTAAATATTCTTCTTCTGTATCATAACATTCAAATTCACATTCAACATAATGGCAGTTAGTTAAATTACATACAGCCAATTGTCCTTGTATTTGATATAAATATTTTTCAGGTATTTTTCCATCTTCAATTTTGCGTGAATAAGGACATTTAATTTCAATCATAACGCCTTCATCTGTTATACCATCAGGAGAAGCACCAAAATTAGGAATATCATCATTTGTCAGTAATCCAAATTCATGTATTTTAACATTATTCATATTTGAATAAATACGAGAAGCCATTTCTTCAAACATAGTTCCCCATTTTAAAGCAGGAATAGCATTTGAATTAAAAGCTGTATTTTTTACTTTTTTTTTTGCTAAACTTTTGGGATTATGTACGGCATCATATAAATCACTTGCTGTTAAACGATTTTCTCGTAATTTAAACCATTCAGGAGTTCTCTGTTTAATTAAAGGTTTCTCTAATAATTTTTTTAATATATCTTTTTCATGATGTGTCATTTTTAAGTAATAATTCCCCTTCTTTCTTTTTATATCTCGCTGAATCCTTAAGTTTCTTTTCGGTTGCCGCATTTATTCTATAGATTGTTTTTGAAATATCACAAGTTAAATTATTTGCATCATTTTTTTTATTTTCTCTTTTTTTACTATTTGCTATTTCAATAATTTCATCTCTTTTTTCAATCAAAATTTTATTAAAAGTATGTAATAAATCATCCATTTTACTATTAATATAATAATAATAATCTTTAAAATCATTTTTTTGCAAAAAAATGATTTAGATATATAATAAATATTTTTATTAGTATAATAAATGTCTTTATCTTCTTCTACAAATAATTATTTAAAGAGTGATTTAAATACAATAGGAGTTGATGAAGTAGGGAGAGGAACATTATTTGGTAATGTTGTTGCAGCAGCAGTTATTTTGCCAGAAACTTTTAATGATGATATTTATTTACAAATAAAAGATTCTAAAAAACTTTCATCTAAAAAAAGACATTTTTTAGCTAATTATATAAAAGAAAATGCTATAACTTATGGAATTGGATTTATAACACCGAGTGAAATTGATAGTATAAATATACTTCAAGCTTCAATTAAAGCAATGCATATAGCATTATATGAAGCAATGAAAAAAAAGAAATTTACGAAAATTATTGTTGATGGTAATTATTTCAAACCTATTTTACCTATTGATGAAAACGATGAACCTATTGAATATGAATGTATAACAAAAGCTGATACAAAATATTTAAATGTTGCAGCAGCTTCAATAATAGCTAAAGATTTTCACGATACAGAAATTATAAATTTAGTTAATGATGATGAAGAATTAAATAAATATGATTTAAAAAATAATATGGGATATGCAACATTAAAACATAGAGAAGCAATTAAAAAATATGGTATTCATAAATTACATAGAAAATCATTCTCAACTTGTGCAAATCATTTATCTAACAGCTGATTTAACACCTCTATAAAGTTTTTCATATTTTCTATTTGCGTTCTTCTTAACTTGATTCATATAATCAAGATCTGGTTTAAATTGATTTCTAGATCTAAAATAATCTGTTATTAGATAAAACAAATATAATAGTTTCATTTCAATCCAATTATAAATATTGAATATAGTTTCACCATAAATTTCATAGAATATATAACCAATATATATAGTTATTAATGCAAAAAATATTTTAATTGCAACTTTAAAATAATAACCTACTTTAGGCATATCAAAATTATTTTCAACAGGAGTTGTAATATCTTCTTTTTTAAATTTTTTAATTTCTTCTTTGTTTTTTTCAGTTCCACATTTATTTTTAGTTTTTGAAGTATTATTATTTACACAATAATCACCACAAAATTCTTTACAATTTTGACTACAATTATATTTATCTTTACATATATCACTGCAATTTTTACATTCTTTACCATATCTTATTGTTCCATTAGGACATTTAATATATTCTAAATCTTCTCTTGCAAAAAATACAATATCAGATAATTTTTGTTTTAATATTGTCAATATTTTTAAATCACTTACCATAGCTTGTAAATCATTCTCTGTAATTGGATTTTCGTGAAAAGTAATAGATAATGTTAAATTATTAGTATCTGATAAATCTGTTAAAAAAGTTGGTAAACTATCTTTATTATTATCAATAGCAGTTTTAGTATATACTAATAAATTTTTACTAAAATCAGTTGTATTATCATAACATATATTTATAGCTTTATAAAAAATATTTGCTAATCTTTTTATTTTATTTGGTTCTGTAATTCCTAAATTTTCTTTTATATGATAATATAAATTATTTTTATTTTTTTCATCTTTAATTTTGTCAATTTCACCATTTTCTTTTAATATATAATTATTAATATTAAATATTTCACTATTAATAAAATTTGAAAATTTATATCCTAAATAATAAGTATGAATTAAAATAACATCTGATAACATATTTGCATTTCCCATACCTATTAATGTTAATAATTCTTCATCATTTTCATTAAAATTTGGATGTTTATAAGAAAAAAAATTTTTACTATCATAATTTAAATTATTTGTATCTACAAAACTATCTTCATTTAATATATCTTTTTTAACTGTTTGTTTTAAAATATTAAACATTTCTTCAATTTCATTTTTAATTTTTTTATTTTCATTTGAAAATTTAAAACCAAGTTTTAAATTTTGATATGTATCTTTATCAGTAAACCATCCCCATAAATAACTAATAGTAAATTTTAATCTTGTTGTTGTTGTATCATCAGAACTTTGAAAATTTTTAATTGGTTCTGGTTCAAATTTATAATTTTTTTTTATAAACAAATATTTATATTCATTTAAAATATTATCTGATAAATTTTGATTATTTAAAACACTTTTAATTGTTGATTTCCATTCAGGAATAATATATTCAATTAAATAATCTTCATTTTCTACATAACCAATATTTTCTTCTTTAAATTTATTTAATTTTTCATAAAATAAATTATTATATAATAATAAACAATTTGAAAAATTATTTCCTATTAAATTTATAAGAGCTACTGGTGAATAATCTAATTTATTTTTATAAATTCCATCTAAAGCATTTGCTTTTTCAATACATATATTATTTCCATCATCAGTAGTATAAGGCATATAACCTTTTTTGCAAGGTTTATAACATCTATAAACATCATCTTTAGAAAATTTACCAGTATCATTATAATACTGATTACCAAATTGATAATTTGGTGTTATTATCCAATCATACCATTTATTTTCACAAAAAGCTTTTTCAATTTTATAAGCATATTTTATATCATCATTATTAGTTTCTTTATATATATAATTATTTTCATATTTAAAGCCTGATGGCAAATCTATATTAGGAATAGCAGAACATTTATTATTTTTTTTATCATAAGTAAACCATGGGCTATTCATAGCAATAACACAATTTAAATTATATTGTGTATTATTTGAATCTACAGAATAACATAAATCTTTTTTAGTTATATCATAATTATAAATATATTCATTATCTGTTGATGTATTTCTAATATTACTATTAAAATCCTGATTTAAATTTAAAAAATTTAAATTAAATATATTACTTGTAATATCAGTTGTACTATATAAATCTGTTTTACCTGTTTTTGATTCTAATTTAGTTAATGCATGTATATTACAAATTTCAAAAGGTTTAACAAAAAGATTGTTATGACAATTTTCGCTCATTATTAAATGATAATCTAATATATTAATGTATAAATTTATTAAAGTTTTGTTTCAAGTTTACTTTTAATATATTCAATTGGATATTTTGTATTTCCATTAGTATCAAAATCAAAAGAATTTTTTATATTTTTTCCAAAATCTTTATCACTATCCTTAAAAATATTTTTGTTATTATCAAAATTATTTAAAGTAAAAATACTACCATAAATAGATGATGTATCATCTTTATATGGAAAATTAGTTTGATTTACTGTTTTTTTTATATCATTTCCAAAATAAGCTGAATTTTCTAATTTATATTGATATTGTCCATTTTCAATTTTAGCAGGAATAGTTAAATCAGTATTATTAGATGTATTATAAATAGATTGAATATTAGCAGGTAATTTATAAAAATCAGTATTTTTATAATTATTAATTTCAAGATTCCATTTTATATCACCAGGTTTTAATGACGAATATACACGATCTTTATTATTATCATCATATTTAATATGATAAATACCATCATATCTGCCCTTATTCCCAATATTTTCTCTATTATATTTATTTCTAGAATTTGCAAGTAAATCATTACCTAATGTTTTATTAAATGAATTTTTAAAAGCTGTAAAATTAGTTTGATATTGTGGTGGTATAAATCCCATTAAAGTAGTAGAAAAAGTATTAACAAATGATGGACTTTTAGTTTTAAAATAAAAATCCATATTTGTTGAATTATTAAAATCAAATTTACTTGCATTACCTGGATTACTAAAAAAACCAATTGTTCCTCCAATGCAAAACAAAATTATTAAAATTAATATAATTGTTTTTATTATAGCACCTTTACCTAAATCAGCAACATTAAAAAATGATCTTGCAGCTAAATTTATAGTTAAATAAAGACCTTTAGCAAAATTTGTAGTTATTAATATAACTTTATTAATAATTATATTTAAACTTGAAAAAAAAGATTTAATTATATTAAAAATAAATATTTGAACTCTTAAAAAATATATTCTACTTAAATTTCTTTTAGCATCTTCAGCATTAATTTCGTCGTCTTCTTGTTGATATCTTTTTAATATAGTATCATATTCTTTTTCTGCATTTTCTTTTCTTATTTTATATTCATCTAACAAAGAATTATCATGTCCCATTTTGACCTCATATTTAATATTTTCAGGAATAAATGAACCTTCTTTTCCTAAAGAACTAAATAAACCTCCTTTTTTTATTTTTTTAAGTTTTTTTGAATTCCTTGTTTTTTTATTCATATTTTTTCTATTTAATATTAATAAATGAATTTTTATTTATTAACATTTTTAATTATTATAATAATAATATATATTTGCTGTTATTTTATTTTTCCACAATCTACAATAATATTACAAACAAATATAACAGATTTTAATTTTAATTTATTAAATAATAGACAACCTATTGTTATTACTGATTTTTTAAATGAAAAACAAAAATTAATTGATTCCTGGTTTAATTATAATTATAAAATTAAAATTAGCAACAATGACAATGACAATGACAATGACAATGACAATGACAATGATAATGACAATGATAATGATAATGATAATGACAATTGGATACATAATAAATATAAATATGTATTTATAAATGCGAATAAGGATACAGAAATAATTATTCATAAAGCAAGTATGTATTCAAATATACCAGATGAAAATGATAGAATAATTGCAATTAAATTACAAAAAAACCAAAGTTTAATTGTACCTTTTAAATGGAAATATTATTTACATAATAATGATGTAGAAATATGGGGAATACATGATTTAATTACTTTTTGCGTGGGACTGCTTTTTTAGATTTTGTTGCTTTTACTTCACCTTTTAAATCATTTTCATAATCTTCATTAATAGAATTTTTATGTTTAATCCATTCTTCTAATAAAAGGTTTAATTCATTTTCCCAAATTGTAATAATAGAAGTATCACGCAATAAATCAATATCATTTTTAAGTTTTAATACTTCTTTTTCTAATTGTTCTTTCTTTTCTGTTGTAAGTTGAGAAATAGGCAATCTCAATAAATAATCATAACTATCATCATATTTATAATAATCTTTTTCAATCATTTGAGCTTCAACATCTTTAATTTTCTTATTCATAATTATAATATGACCTTCAATAACATCAATAATAAATCTAATCTTTGCAGATAATATTAAATATTCATCTTCCATATCTTTTAATTGTGATTCTTTGCGTTCTTGATATTTATAAATTCTAGTATGAGACCATTCTTTAAGAACTTCAACAACTGATGAATATTTTTTAATATTGCCTTGTTTTGTGAATAAATGTAAATTATTCATTCCTAAATTTTTACTTGAAGTTAAATTAAATTCTGATAAAATCTTATCTCCAATAGTTTCTTGAGCATTATCACATAAATTTAAAATAAATCTTACATTCTTTGTTGTATAATGACTTTCAAATGACTTTAAATTTGGATTATTTTTAACAATTAAATCTTCTAAAAATTCTTTATAATTTTCAGTCCATGTTCCAATAGGCAATTCAGTTATTTCAAGTGTTGATTTATTTAACCATTTATAAATACCCTTTGAATTATAAATTCCCTTATCTGTTTTATAAATTTCACCTTTAAAACCTAAATAGAAAGGTTCAATTTCATCAATTTCTTTATCATCAATTAAATTAATAACTTTCTTAATATCTTCTTCATTAAGAATTTTTCCAATATTTTTATTAATATCATTAATAATATCTAAATAAATATTAATGATTTCTTCAGGATTAAATTGTGGAATATTTGTTGAATATCCTGTTCCAATTCCAATTGCTCCATTAATAAGTGCAACTGGAATAATCGGAACATAATAATCTGGTTCAATTGATAACCCATCTTCATTTAAATAATTTAAAACACGATTATCTTCTTCTTTAAACATTAATCTAGCTAATTTTGAAATTAATGTATAAATATATCTAGGAGATGATGCATCTTCACCGCCTTGAAGTCTTGTTCCAAATTGACCATTTGGAACAAGTAAATTAATATTATTAGTTCCAACAAATATTTGTGCCATACCAATAATAGCTTCTTGTAATGAATTTTCACCATGATGATATGCAGTTACTTCACTTACATTACCTGCTAATTGAGCAACTTTGAGTTCATTTGTATATAATTTTCTTTTAAAACAAGCAAATAAGATTTTTCTTGTGCTTTCTTTTAATCCATCCATAATATTCGGAATAGCTCTTTCTAAATTACGATTGCTGAAATGAATTAAATCTTTATTAATAAATGTTTCATAATTAACATTAGGTTCTGAATAATCTAATACATCATTTTTATCATAACTTGCTAACCATTCTTTTCTATCATTAGCTCTTTTCTTATTAAAAGCTAAATTAATAGCTTCATCTGATGTTTCAGTATGTTCATATGTTATCTTTTTCATATTTTTAAAATATTCTTTAGCTTCATCTTGTGTAGATGTTCCAAGTCCTTTATAATATTTAATTTTCCAATTATTTTTTTGCGAAGGTGTTAAATCTTCATTCCATTTTTCATAATCAGACATATTATAAAATGAAATAACCTCTTTATTATGTGTATTTGTTGCTTTAATAATGGGTGTTAGCATAGATGTTAAAAACCCTTTTGTTTTATACAAAGAACTCCATAAAGTTTCAAATACATTAAATAATAATCCTTTAATATGACTTCCGTCATGATCCTGATCAGTCATAATCATAATACTTCCATATCTCAAAGAATCAATACTTTTAGTATAATCTTTATTTTGTTCTAATCCTAATATTTTTTTAAGTGCAGTTATTTCAGCATTATCTGTTATCTTTTGATAACTAATATCTTTAACATTTAGCATTTTTCCTCTAAGAGGAAATACGCCATAATTATCACGACCAACAATACTTAAACCTGCAATAGCAGTTGTTTTTGCTGAATCTCCTTCTGTTAAAATAAGAGTGCAATTTTTACTATCTTTAGTTCCTGCTAAATTAGCATCATCTAATTTAGGAACAATGATTTTATTAATTTTCTTACCATCAGTTTTTGATAACTTCTTTTGTTCTACAACTTCAGTAGAACTTAAAGCCATTTCAATAATACCAGATTTATATAATTTTTCAAAGAATTTTTCTGATAATTCACATTTAGAACCAAATTTTGTAACTTGAGTTGTTAATGTTTCTTTTGTTTGACTATCAAATGATGGATTTTCAATAATTGTTTTAATAAATACGAAAAGATTATCTTTAATATGTTGTGGTTTAATAACTTTCTTTTTCTTAGCTAATGCCATTTCTGTTAATTTTTTAGTAATAGCATTTGTTATATAATCAACATGTTTTCCACCGCGAATAGTATTAATACCATTCACAAATGACATTTGGTCATAAGTTCCAGTATTACTAATAGCTACTGCAACTTCCCATCTTTCATTAACAAATTCATAAATTCTTGGTTGAACTGTTTTTGTATCTAGAAACAAATCTACATATTTTTCAAAATCTTTAACAGGTATTTTAATATCATTTAAATATACATTTACTGTTGCGTGTGTACATGCAGAAACATCATAAACACGCTTTTTAAATAAATCATAAATATCATCTGTCATCCCTGATAATCCGAATTTTTCATAATCTGGCAGAAATGTAATTTTAGTATAAGGTTTTTTCTGACAAGCCTTAATTTCTGGAGTTTCTTTTACAGTTAAATTATCTTTAAATGTTTGTTTATAAATTTTCTTTCTAATATGGTCTACTGTTTCAATTGTAAATTCTTTAGAGAAAATATTAACAAGTTTAATACCTAAACCATTAACACCACCAACAGTTCTAATTACATCATCATCATAATTTGATGATGTTAATAATTCTCCGAAAATCATTTCAGGAATCCAAATTCCATAATCACCATGTTTTATAATTTCAATACCATTACCATCATTGAAAATTTCAATGATTCCTGTTGCTTTATTGATTAAAACTTTAATATTTTTAACAATAATAGTTTCAGTTTTACCCTCGGCAATTTCTGCTCTTGTTCTAACTGAATGATCAATGGCATTAACAATTGCTTCATCAAATATTTTAAATAAACCTGGAATATATGATACTTGTTTTTTTATAATTTTATTTGAATTATCTACTATAAAAGTATCTATAGTATTCGGTTCAATTGTTCCAATATACATAGCAGGTCTGCTATATATATGTGAACGCAATTCATGTTTTTTGTATTTGTTATCAATTTCTGCATTTGTTTTTGACATTGGATAATAATTTATTTAATATAATTTTTATATAAATATAATTCAATTTTTTTTATAATGGAAAATAAATTTTTATGGGTATATAAATTACGTAAATTTATAGATAAAAATAAATTAAATTATAAGTATTTATGTATTAATAAAAAAGCATGTAATTTTTTAAACATCTATATTGATAAAATAGATTGGGATATATTATCACAAAATAAAAATGCAATTCCAATTTTATATAAAAATTATAATAAAATTAATTGGAAATTTTTAAGTTTAAATACAAATGCAATTGCAAATTTGAAACAAAATCTAGATAAAATTAATTGGTCTTTTTTAAATTCTAATAAAAATGCAATAGAGCTTCTTGAAGCGAATACAGATAAAATTGATTGGATATTTTTAAGTAATAATAAAAACGCTTTTGCAATTTTAGAAAAAAATAAAGATAAACTTGATAAAAATTTTTTATCATTAAATAAAAATGCAATAGATATTCTTAAAAATAATGATGAATTAATTGATTTTTATAATTTAAGTTTAAATAAAAATGCTATTAAGATTCTAGAAAAAAATTTAGATAAAATCAATTGGAATATAATTTCCTTAAATACAAATGCTTTAGATATAATTATAAGTAATTTGGAAAAAATTAATTTTGAATTATTATGTGAAAATAAAAATGCTTTAGAAATTATAACAATGAATATTGATAAAATTGATTGGGATAGACTTTCAGGTAATAAAAACGCTCTAAAAATTTTAAAATTACATAAACAAAAAATAAATTGGAATATTTTTTCGAAAAATCAATCTATTTTTTATAAAAAATTAAAGTATTATTATTTATAATATCATTTTCATCAATATAAATTTGTTTTTCTAATTTATTAAGTCTATAATTAATATAATTTAGTTGTAAATCAAATTCTTTAATTCTCAATTCTGCATTATATAGTTTTAATCTTAAATTACACGATTTATTTGAATTAAAATTTTTAATATAAGAATTAAAATTCAATTTTGTATTTGATAACATAATTAAAGTAAATAACATAAAAATAATATATAACATTTTATTTGTAAATTATAAAATATAAATAATCATTTTTTAATACTAATTTATAAAAAAAATGATTTAAATTTTTGATTTAAAAATTTATTGCAAAATGCCAGAAACTAATTGTAGTTGTTGTAAAAAATCAATGCCATATATAATAAAAAGTGTTGAAAATAGTAAGAAAAAGTATTATAAAACCTGTGAAGTTTGCAGAAAAAAACAAAAAGAAAGATATGCTAAATTAAAGGAAATAACTGAAATTAAGGAAGAAATTAAAGAAGAAAAAACAGAATGTTATATTTGTTTCAATGAATTTGAAAAAGATATTAAGGGTGTTGAATGTTTTCAATGTAAAAAATCTTGTTGTGGAAGTTGTTATATGAATATATGTATAACAAGCAAGGATTGTTTCAAATGTGGAATTTGCCGTTTTCAAGAATATTCAAAACCATTTAATGGAAATAAAGAACAAATGGTAGAAATTATTTATACAAGAGCTCAGCAATATGGATATAGTCCTTTCCTTTGCTGGAAATGGGCTATTACATCATCTTGAAAAAATTTTAAATAAAAAGGCATATTTTTGTCTTTTGTTGTAAAATAAAACAAACTTTATAAAAAAATGAAATTTAATTTTTTTAATAAAAATTATTGCAAATGACTGAAACTAATTGTAGCGGCTGCAAAAAACCAATGACACTTATGATTAAAAATATTAAAAATGATAAAAAATTTTTTTATAAAACTTGTGAAGTTTGCAGAAAAAAACAAAAAGAAAGATATACAAAGAAAAAACAAGTTGATGAAGAATTTAAAAAAGAAGTTAATGAAGAACTTAATAATGAATTTAAGGAAGAAATTAACGAAGAACTTAATAATGAATTTAAAGAAGAAGTTAAAGAAGAACTTAACGAAGAATGTTATATTTGTTTTAATGAATTTGAAAAAGGAATTAAAGGAATTGATTGTTTTCAATGTAAAAAATATTGTTGTGGAAAATGTTATATGATAATGTTTATAGGAACAAGAGATTCGGTTAAATGTGAAATTTGTCGTTTTCAAGCTCATTCAAAACCATATGAAGGTAATTTAGATCAAATGAAATCAATAATACAATCAAGAGCTATAAGATGTGGTTATAGTTATAAATTATCATGGAAATGGACTTCTTATGCAGTTTAGATAGGAATAAAAAAATAAAAAGGCATATTTTTGTCTTTTGTTATAAAATAAAACAAACTTTATAAAAAAATGAAATTTAATTTTTTTAATAAAAATTATTGCAAATGACTGAAACTAATTGTAGCGGCTGCAAAAAAC
>Ga0172367_10003350_pt1 | contig 20897 bp, 13 predicted proteins | sample Lak10m_FD_114542 | JGI IMG/M metagenome (GOLD analysis project Ga0172367, IMG submission 114542) | Freshwater microbial communities from Kabuno Bay, South-Kivu, Congo - kab_022012_10m | ecosystem: Environmental > Aquatic > Freshwater > Lake | place: Democratic Republic of the Congo: South-Kivu... | reverse complement strand
GCCCCCCGACACCCCCAGCCAAAGGCCATAAGGCCTTTGGAAACCGGTTATTGAGGCGATGGATTACCCCTTCCGGTCGGTCCCGTCTCTTGCGACCCCTTATATCTTCTCTGGCGATGGAGAGCCGACGGCCATGCTTGCCCTGCCCTTTCCGGCCCTCGATCCGGTTGCCTTCGAGATCCCCGGCATCGCCTTCGAATTCCCGGAGACGATCAAGGACTGGGTGGTTTCGGCCCACCTCGATATCGGCCCGTTCCCGATCCGCTGGTATGCGCTCGCCTATCTGGCCGGCTTCATCCTCGGCTGGCGGACCTGTGTCGCCCTGGTCCGGCGCCGTGGCGGGCGGCCCGACGGTGCCGATATCGACGATTTCCTGACCTGGGCCGTGCTAGGCGTCATCTTCGGCGGCCGGTTCGGCTACGTCGTGTTTTACAACGCCGGCTACTATCTCCAGCACCCGCTGGAAGCGCTGATGATCTGGCACGGTGGGATGTCGTTCCACGGCGGGTTGATCGGGATCATTGTCTCGATTCTCCTCTTCAGCCGCCAGCGTGGCATTTCCCCGTTGGCGCTCGGCGACATGATCGCCTGCGTGGTGCCAATCGGCCTGTTCTTCGGCCGGATCGCCAATTTCATCAACGGCGAGCTCTATGGAAGGGTGAGCGATGTCGCCTGGGCCGTCACCTTCCCGCGCGGCGGCCCGTTCCCCCGCCACCCGAGCCAGCTCTATGAGGCCGTACTCGAAGGCGCGGTGCTGTTCGTGATCATGATGGTGCTCGCGCGCCGGCCGACGCTCCTCCACCGCACCGGGAGCCTCAGCGGCATCTTCCTCTTTTGCTACGGCATCGCCCGCATGATCGGCGAGTGCTTCCGCGAGCCGGACGCCCACCTCGGCTTTTTGATCCAGCCGATGGCCGAGTCGTGGGGCCTCGGTGGCGGCGTGACCATGGGCCAAGTGCTGTCCGCGCCGATGGTGGCGATCGGGCTGGCGGTATGGGCGCTGGCCGCCCGGACCGATACCGACAACCAGCCGGCGGCAGCCGGCACCGACCGCGACCGCAAGACGGGCCCGGGCGCCATCCGGACTCCCGCCGCAAGGTAAGGCGACCGTCAGAAATATGGTTTCCAAAGGCCCGCCGGCCTTTGGCAGGGGGTGTCGGGGGACGGCGTCCCCTGACGGCCGGCGAGACGCCGACAAGGCCTTCGGCGACCAGGGGCTCCGCCCCTGGACCCCGCCGGGGCCGCGGCCCCCGGACCCCATTACCAAGAACCCGGTTGAGCCGCCGGTCCCACGCCGGCTCAACCGGGCCGTTTCAGATCAGCTCTCGATCAACTCGGGATGGTCTGCGTAGCCGAGTGACTTGAGCGCCTCGGTAATCTCGGGCAGGCTGCCCGGATCGTCGATGGTTGCCGGCAGCTTGTACTTCTGGCTGTCGGCGATCTTCTGCATGGTCCCGCGCAAGGTCTTGCCCGAGCGGGTCTTAGGCAGGCGGGGCACCACCACGGCGAGCTTGAAGGCAGCCACCGCACCGATGCGGTCGCGCACCATCTTGATCACGTCGTCGACGATCTCCTTGTGGGACCGCGTCACCCCGGCCTTCAGCACCATCAGGCCAAGCGGAAGCTGGCCCTTAAGCTGATCGGCGACCCCGATCACCGCACACTCGGCAACGGCAGGATGCGAGGCCAACACCTCCTCCATGCCGCCGGTCGAGAGCCGGTGGCCGGCGACGTTGATGATGTCGTCGGTCCGGGCCATGATGTGGACGTACCCGTCGTCATCCATGAAGCCCGCGTCACCGGTCTGGTAGAAGCCGGGATAGGCGTCCATGTACGAGGACAGGAAGCGATCGTCAGCGTCCCAAAGGGTGGGGAAAGTGCCCGGGGGCAGCGGCAACTTGGCGACAATGGCGCCGATGTCGCCGCGCTTGACCTCCTCGTTCTCGGGCGCATGAATGCGGATGTCCCAGCCCGGCAGCGGCTTGGTCGCCGAGCCGTACTTGACCGGGAACTTCTGGATGCCGAGCGGATTGCCGCAGATCGCCCAGCCGGTCTCGGTCTGCCACCAATGGTCGACCACCGGCACCTTCAGCATGTTTTCCGCCCATTGGACGGTATCCGGGTCGGAGCGCTCGCCGGCCAGGAACAGCGCCCGCAGGGTGCCAAGATCGTACTTGCCGATCAGCTTGCCCTCGGGGTCCTCGCGCTTGATCGCCCGGAAGGCGGTGGGCGCGGTAAAAAGCGTTCCGACCTTGTGCTGGCTGATGACCCGCCAGAACGCGCCGGCATCCGGCGTACCAACCGGCTTGCCCTCGTACAGTACGGTGGTGCAGCCGTTCAGAAGCGGCGCATAAACAATATACGAGTGACCAACCACCCAGCCGACGTCTGATGCCGCCCAGTACACCTCCCCGGGGTCGACATTGTACATGTGGCGCATGGTCCACTTGAGCGCGACCGCGTGCCCTCCGTTATCGCGTACCACGCCCTTGGGCTGGCCGGTGGTGCCGGAGGTGTAGAGGATGTAGAGCGGATCGGTCGCCGCCACCGGGACGCATTCGGCGGGTGTCGCCGTGGCAGCCGCGGCGGCCCAATCGATGTCACGGCCGGGGATCAGCGGTGCCGTCTCTTGCGGGCGCTGGAAGATGACGCATTTTTCCGGCTTGTGGTCGGCCAGCTCGATCGCCTTGTCGAGCATCGGCTTGTACTTGATGACCTTGCTGCCCTCGATGCCGCACGAGGCCGATACCATCACCCGCGGCTTGGCATGGTTGATACGGGTGGCAAGCTCATTGGGCGCAAAACCGCCGAACACCACCGAATGAACCGCGCCCAGCCGGGCGCAGGCCAGCATCGCCACCGCAGCCTGGGGAATCATCGGCAGATAAATGATCACGCGATCGCCCGCAACCACCCCCTGGTCCCGCAGAACGCCCGCGAATCGGGACACCTGATCCAGGAGCTGCCGGTAGCTGATGGTCTCGACCGTGCCGGTGACGGGACTGTCGTAAATGATCGCGGCCTGATCGGCCCGTCCACCCGCCACATGGCGATCGACTGCGTTATAGCAGGTGTTGAGCACACCGCCGCGAAACCAGCGGTAGAACGGGGGATTGGATGAGTCCAGCACCGCGTCCCAGCGCTTGATCCAATCGATGCCCGCCGCTGCCTCACCCCAAAATCCCTCGGGATCGCTCAGTGAGCGCGAATGCAGTTGCTGCCAGAGATCAGTCATGATTGCCCTTCTTGGTTATATTATTATGCCTCACGGCATTTACCCGTCTCGTTCGCAACCCTTAATGGATGCGAGCGCTTGCACGGCGTCCTTCCCCCCAAGACGCTGCGCGGGTCCGCAGTATTGTGCCAAAACCGCTCCGACTTGCCTATCGGGTTGTCGATCCGTCATTTACCGTATCCGCCCAGGTAGCCCGGTCTGAGTGTAATTTTAGAAAAGAGGGGGGGTCCGGGGGGCCGGTCAGGCCCCCCGGTTGGGGGGCTTCGGGGGGCGAAAGCCCCCCGATCATGTGTCTGCCCCGCATTTCGGGGGGCTTCCGCCCCCCGACGCCCCCTGATCCGGGGCCTGACCGGCCCCGGAACCCCCTCTTTTTCAACAAAGGATCGGCCGCCCCGGGAACCCTGAGAGTAGTCGCCGGACACACAGACGCCTCCCCCACCGCCGCACCTGCGGCCAATGGAGGGGCCGATTTCCGCCGAACCAAACAGGCACCCGCCCCGGTGCCGCTTTGGCGATCTCCAGAGAATCCCCGTTGGGGGGGAAGCCCCCTCTCCCCGCGGGCGGCACCGGATTTTCGCGCGCGCGAATCGCGGGCAGACGGAGCCGGGAAAGAGAGGTTCAGTTCTTCTGCCGGATCATGGGGGTCAACTGATCGCCCCAATCGCCGGAGGCGCTGTGATAGCGCGCGGTCCGAATCAGCTCGACCGACACTCCGCTGTCGACGGCGCGCGAAACCGCCTCGTTGAGGCGATGGACGCTGTTGGCGAGAATCCGTATCGCGGCCTCTTGCGACATAGGCCGTTCCGAATCGGCCTCAACCGGAGTATCGGCGTATCCGGATGAGCTGTTCCCAGATGGACTGGTCATGGTGGCTACCTCGCGAGGCGGCGTTCGGGTTCTGATCCGTGAGGTCGGACCCGAAGCACCCAATGGAAGTGCAGGGATGCGTCACCTGAGAATCTAATCCGGGCAAGGGTGCCAAGGCAATGCCAATGGCACGCAACCGCCGCTGAACCGCGCCGACGACGCGTCCATTGGTCGCTCCCCCTCCCGGTTTTTCCCGAGGGCGGGGATTTTCGGGGGCGGCCGAAGCCGGCGGCGGCGCCAACGCAGCATCAATGATGCGATGTCCTTGCCGCGGGGCACGCCCTTTTTCTTGCCTGGACCCGCGGAATCGCGCTACCCACCTCATCTTGGTTCCGAACTGCCGGCCCGCTCTCGACAAGGGGCAGGGTGGTTCGCCTGCCCTACCATTGATACGCCCTATGGCGTTGGGAACAAACTCATGGCGCGCAACAAAATTGCACTCGTCGGTGCCGGCCAGATCGGTGGCACTCTGGCCCTGCTGGCCGGTCTCAAGGAGCTTGGGGATATTGTGTTGTTCGACGTGGCCGAGGGCGTGCCGGACGGCAAGGCGCTCGACCTTGCCCAGACCGCGCCGGTCGAAGGCTTCGACTCCAGCCTCAAGGGCGGCAGCGACTACAGCCTGATCGCAGGGTCGGATGTGGTCATCGTCACCGCCGGTGTGCCGCGCAAGCCGGGCATGAGCCGGGATGACCTGATCGGCATCAACACCGGGGTCATGGAAACCGTCGGCGCCGCCATCAAGAAGTACTGCCCGGGCGCCTTCGTGATCGTCATCACCAACCCGCTCGACGCCATGGTTTGGGTGTTGAAGGAAGCGGCCGGGCTTGCCCCCAACATGGTCGCCGGCATGGCCGGGGTGCTCGACAGCTCCCGTTTCCGCTGCTTCCTGGCCGAGGAGTTCAAGGTTTCGGTCGACGACGTAACCGCGTTCGTGCTCGGCGGCCATGGCGACACCATGGTGCCGCTGGTTCGTTACTCGGCGGTGGCCGGCATCCCCGTCCCCGACCTGATCAAGATGGGCTGGACGACGGCCGAGCGAATCGAGGCGATCGTTCAGCGCACCCGTGACGGCGGCGCCGAGATCGTCAAGCTGCTCAAGACCGGCTCGGCATTCTACGCTCCGGCGGCTTCGGCGATTGCGATGGCCGAGTCGTACCTGCGCGACAAGAAGCGCCTGCTGCCCTGCGCCGTTCAGCTCACCGGTCAGTATAGCGTCAGCGATCTGTTCGTCGGCGTGCCGGTGATTATCGGCGCCGGTGGCGTCGAACGGATCGTCGAAATCTCGCTCGACGAGGCGGAAAAGAAGATGTTCGATCACTCGGTGGCCGCGGTTCAGGGGCTGGTCGACGTGGTCAAGAAGATGAAGGCCGAGAAGGCTGCGTCCTGAATGTGAAAAAAGGGGGGGCCTGGGGGGCCGGTCAGGCCCCCCAGTTGGGGGACTTCGGGGGGGCGAAAGCTTCCCGATTGACGGCCCCCCCCCGTTTTCGGTGGGCGTCCGCCCCATGGAACGCCCTCTGATCCAGGCCATGCCCCCCCCCTTCCCCCTTGGGAAGGGTTTTTTTTTGGGCGCGCCCGGCGCCGGCGACCTAAGTAATAGAAAGTCTGACTTATTGCTTGCGGCGTTGCCGGCTTCCCGCCGTCCGTCAGGGGACGCCGTCCCCCGCCCCCCCCCCCGCCAAAGGCCGATTGGCCTTTGGAAGCCGGTTATGAGAGCAGAGGACAGACCGCGCCAGGAGACGCGGCGAGCAATTCGTGCTATCGTCCCTTTGCTGCCCGGTTGCGCCGGCTGGCTCACCAGTACCAGTCCCGGACCGTTTTGGCGCTGGCAGAGGCGCATCTTCCAATGAGCCGCCGAGCATGACAAAAGCCGACACCACCACCGTCCCGATAGCCCCCACCATCCTGCTGGTCGACGACATGCCGGCCAACTTGGCGGTGATGGTGAGTCATCTTGAGCATTACGGCTACCAAGTGGTGGTGGCGCTGAACGGCGAGGAAGCGATCCGGCGAGCCACCTTCGTTCGGCCCGACCTCATCCTGCTCGACGTCATGATGCCGAGGATGGACGGCTTCGAAACCTGCCGGTGCCTGAAGGCGAGTGAGGCGACGCGGGACATCCCGGTCATTTTCATGACCGCGCTCAGCGACGTGGATGACAAAGTGACCGCCTTCAAGGCCGGCGGCATCGACTATGTGACCAAGCCGTTCGAAATCGCCGAGGTCATGGCACGCATACGCACGCATCTCAGCCTGCGCAGCCTGCGCCAGCAGGTCGAGATACAGAACGATCAACTCCGGCACGAGAACACGATCCGGCGCGAAGCCGAGGATGCGGCACGGCGCGCATTGGCTGCCTTACAGGAAAGCGAGGAACGCTACCGGCTGCTGGTCGAGCTGTCGCCCGATGCCATCCTGCTCGCGCGCGGGAATCGGGCTGCCCCGGCGGAGGACGGGGGCCGGCCGGAAGGCGCGACGAGGACGGAGGGACCCGCGCAACCGGTGAGAGCAGCCGGGGGCAACCGGCCCGGCTGCAATGAACGGATCGTATTTGCCAATGCCGCGGCCACCGAGCTGCTGGGGGCGGAGCGCAACAGTTTGATCGGCCAGGACCTGCTCGCCCTGGTGGCCCCTGCATGGCGCCAGGAGGTGGCGACGGCGCTGAGCGGTCTGCGCCCCGGCTGGGCCATCCCGGATCAGGAGGAGCAGGCGCTGCGGCATGATGGATCACTGGTTGATGTGGCGGTGACCCGCATCGCCTTCAGCGATCAGGGCGCCCGTGCCATCCAAGTCGTGATGCGCAACATCTCCGACCGCAAGCGTCTGGAGGAGCAACTCCGCCACCAAGCCACCCACGACGAATTAACCGGCCTGCCCAACCGGACGCTGCGGATCGACCGCCTGCGCCAGGCGATTGCCCTGGCCGGGCGGACCGGGCAGCGATTCGCGGTCTGCTTCGTCGATGTCGATCACTTCAAGGCCATCAACGACACCCATGGGCACGAGGGCGGCGACACCGTGCTCCGGACCGTTGCGACCCGGATGGTGGCCGGCCTCAGGAGTTCCGACACCGTCGCGCGCTTTGGCGGCGACGAATTCGTGTTGCTGCTGCACCCGCTTGAGGACAGCGTGGAGCAAGCGCGGGCGGTGCTCAAGCGCATGATGGGGTCACTCTCGGAGCCGATTTCGCTCGGCGAGGGATCGCTCCGCGCGAGCGTCAGCATCGGGTGCAGCATTTTTCCGGAGGCCGGTACAACGATCGACGCATTGTGCAAATACGCCGACGTCGCGATGTACCGGGCCAAGCAGGCGGGCCGCAACGCGCTGGAAATCTACGCGCCCCCGGTTTGAAATGCCGGCACCCTGACCCTCCACCCGCTGGAACGCACTCCCAAACAACTTTCTATGGTAACTACCCAGGCACCTCTGCCTTTTAAAAATGAGGGGGGTTCCGGGACCGGTCAGGCCCTGGATCAGGGGGCCTTCGGGGGGCGGAAGCCCCCCGAAAACCGGTGCGCGTGTTGCCGGAGGTGTCTTTAGAGCCTGTCCCGAAAGTATATTCATGGATAGACATTCGGGACAGGCTCTAAGATGGCGGACTGAAGACAAAGTCCCGGTTTCCAAAGGCCCGATGGCCTTTGGTCGGGGGTGTCGGGGGACGAAGTCCCCTGACCTTGCGCCGAGCACGCGCACGTCTTTCAACGCATCGCGTTAAGTTGATGACATTGGGCGTCCTTTTGCCACAAAGCTCCGTCTACGATCGGCCTTCCCGCTCTTCGCGCCGGTTTTTGTAAATCGATGCGATGAAGGAGCCGCCGATCAGCGTGGCACCAATCATGCCAGTGATAACCTCCGGAACATGCATGAAGGTCTGAAGGTACATGATGATCGCGAGCGCCAGGATGGCCCAAAACGCGCCGTGCTCAAGATAGGGGTAACGGGCGAGCGAGCCAAGGTCGACCAGCATGATCGTGGTCGAACGCACGTACATGGCGCCAATGCCAAGGCCAAGCGCAATGATGAAGAGGTTGTTGGAAAGCGCGAAAGCGGCGATGACACCGTCGAGGCTGAAGCTCGCGTCCAGCACTTCCAGATAGAGGAAGGCGGCAAAGCCGGTGCGGTGGACCGCCTGCACCTGGTCCTTGGGGACCTCGAACAGCGCGCCGATCGCCTCAACCGCGATGAAGACGATCAAGCCGAAGATGCCGGCGACCAGAAAGGTGGCCACCTCATGCTCGGGCAGCACCCGGCTCACGCCATAGAGTGTCAGTAGCACGACGCCGATCTCGACCGCCTCGACATGAGCAAACCGGCTGAGCGGCCGCTCAATCCACGAGAGCCAGTGGATGTCTTTCTCGGGATCGAAGAAGTACGCAAGCCCGACCATGAACAGGAAGGTGCCGCCGAACGACGCGATGGCGATATGAGCGCCGGTCATAATGCGTTCGTACTCTTCCGGGTGGCCGATTGCGAGCAACAACGCCTCGATCGGGCCGAGGTGAGCGGCGATGGCAACGATCACCAGCGGGAACAGCACCCGCATCCCGAACACCGCGACCAGGATGCCCCAAGTCAGGAAGCGGCGGCGCCACACGGCGTCCATCTCCTTGACCACCGAGGCATTGACCACGGCGTTGTCGAACGACAACGAAATCTCCAGTACACTCAGAACCCCGACGATGAACAGTGCCGAAAGCGCGCCGCCGACCGTTCCGGTGGACGCGTAACCGATTACGGCGCCAAGGGCGAGACCGATAACGGTCACAACCATGGCACTGCTGAAATAACGTTTGGCGGTGCTCATAAGGACTCCTGTTCGTGGGCGGATCACGCAAGGATTGTCGCAGGCTTTTGGCAGGGGAAAAGGGGTGGCCAGCCGCCATCGTCCGGCGAATGCCCTGGTTCGGGCGCCGCGCTCTTGATACGCCGGTTATGAGGACGACGGCAAGCAGCCGGTTCCTGTCGACGCGCCTGCACATCCCTTACGTAGCCGCCATCGCGGCACGCCTTCGGCTTTCCGGCGCGCGCGTGATGGATTATAGAGGCGGCACTGCCGGAGGCAACAACGCCCGGCTTGAGTGCGGCGTTGCCGGCTACTCGCCGGCCATCGGGGGACGCTGTCCCCCGACACCCCCAGCCAATGGCCCTAGGCCTTTGGAAGCCGGTTATAGGAGCAGTGGGCCAATCATTGGGCCTGCTGGTATGAACTCCAAGGAGGAGCACCTTTCGCCATGGCGATGACCATCCGTCCCCGCCGCAGTGTCTTGTACATGCCGGGTTCCAACCTGCGCGCGCTTGAAAAAGCGCGCGGACTTGCCGCCGACGGCCTCATCTTCGATCTTGAGGACGCCGTGGCGCCCGACGCCAAGGCTGACGCCCGCGTCCGGGTGGTCGCGGCACTTGCGGCCGGCGGCTACGGCGGCAAGGAGTTGATCATCCGCGTCAACGGCCTCAACACCCGCTGGGGGTACGAAGACCTGCAAGCGGCGGCCGGTTCCGGCGCCGACGCGGTGCTGCTGCCCAAGGTCGAGGGCGCCGAGGGCGTCCGTCAGGCGGAGATGATCCTCGACGCCGCCGGCGCCCCGCCGACCCTGCGGCTGTGGTGCATGATGGAAACGCCGATGGCCATCCTGGCCGCGCGCGAGATCGCCGGCGCCACCGCCCGGCTCGGCGCCCTGGTCATGGGCACTTCCGACCTTGCCAAAGACCTCTCTGCCAGCCACACCCGCGAGCGCCTGCCGATGCTGACCAGTCTTGGCCTCTGCCTGCTGGCCGCGCGCGCCTTCGGCCTCGCCGCGCTCGACGGCGTCCATCTCGACCTCGGCGACGACGAGGGCTTTGCCGCCGCCTGCCGCCAGGGCGTGGAACTGGGCTTTGACGGCAAGACCCTCATTCACCCCCGCACCATCGACGCCGCCAACGCCATTTTCGCCCCCTCGCCCGCCGAGCTCGAGGATGCGCAGCGCATCATCGCAGCACATCGCCAGGCAATGGCCGAGGGACGCGCCGTGGTGGTGGTCGACGGCCGCCTGGTCGAAGCCCTCCACATCGAACAGGCCCGCCGCCTGCTCACGCTCGCCGACGCGATCGCGGCGCTGGGGACAGTATCACCGCAGTAACCCGGCCGCCAGAAGGCAAAGTTCCGGTTTCCAAAGGCCGGCTGGCCTTTGGTCGGGGGTGTCGGGGGACGAAGTCCCCTGACCTCAAGCGGAGCAGGCGTACGTTTCCCGGTGGCGCCCCGATTCGTCAGGGGACTTATACCAATGAGCGTTACGTTTCATCCAATGCCTCTCGGCATTGCCGGCTCACGCCGGCCGTCAGGGGACGCTGTCCCCCGACACCCCCAGCCAAAGGCCAGTCGGCCTTTGGAAACCATATTATGGTGATTGAAAGGGCGACTTGAGCAAGTACCCTAAAACAAACACCGCGCCCGGATGGTACCGTCGACAGCGCGCAGATCGGCGAGCAGGTCGGCTTCCTCAACCGGGCCGTCGATGTCGATGACGACATAACCGACCTCGGGGTCGGTTTGCAGGTACTGGGCGGAGATGTTGAGTTTGCGGCCGGAGAAGACCTCGTTGACCCGGCTGAGGGCCCCCGGCACGTTACGGTGGATGTGGAGAAAGCGGGTGCCGCCGCCTTTGACCGGCAAGGATACCTGCACGAAGTTGACGGCGCCGACGGTCGAACCGACGTCGCTGTAGAGCATCAGCTTTTCCGCCACCTCGGTGCCGATGTTGGCCTGCGCCTCCTCGGTGCTGCCGCCGACATGGGGGGTGAGAATGACATTGTCCATCCCGCACAAGGGACTCTCGAAGCGGTCGGTGGTTCCAGCCGGCTCACGCGGGAAGACGTCGACGGCGGCACCAGTCAGATGGCCGGAGCGCAAGGCCGCGGCCAGCGCCTCGATCTCCACCACCGAGCCGCGGGAAGCGTTGACCAGCATGCTGCCGGGTTTCATCAGCCCGATCTCCCGCGCGCCGATCATGTGGCGGGTCTGCGGCGTCTCCGGTACGTGCAGGGTGACGACGTCGGCGTCCTTGAGCAAGTCATCCAGCGTGGCGCAGGCGCGGGCGTTGCCGATCACCAGTTTCCTTTCGATGTCGTAAAAACGCACCTGCATGCCGAGCGCCTCGGCCAGAATCGAGAGCTGGCTGCCGATGTGACCGTAACCGACGATGCCGAGGATTTTGCCGCGCGCCTCGAAGCAGTGGGTGGCCGTCTTGGGCCAGCCGCCGCGGTGGACCGCCAGCGACTTCTGGTGAATGCCGCGCAGCAGCATGATCACCTCGCCCAGCACCATCTCGGCCACCGAACGGGTGTTGGAATAGGGCGCGTTGAAAACCGGCACCCCGCGCAGGCGGGACGCGGTCAGCCCCACCTGATCGGTGCCGATGCAGTAGCAGCCGATCGCAAACAGGCGCCGGCAGCGCTCCAGCACCCGCTCGGTCAGCTTGGTGCGCGAGCGGATGCCGACGATATGGGCGTTGGCGATCTGCGCGATCAACTCATCCTCGTCGAGCGTCTTGGCCGAGGTGGTGATGTTGGTGTAGCCGCGGGCACGAAAGGCCTCGGCCGCCGAAGGGTGGATGCCTTCCAGCAGGACGATCGAAATCCGGTCTCTCGAGAACGACAGCCTGGTCACGTCGGGAATCTCCCTTGGGGGTGGGAACAAAGGGCGCGCTGCGCGGTGGTTGATACCAATGAGCGCAATGTCTGACCCAATGCCCGTATCCGGTTTCCAAAGGCCTTTCGGCCTTTGGCAGGGGGTGTCGGGGGACAGCGTCCCCTGACGGCCGGCGAAAAGCCGGCGCCGGCGTAGCCCCGGCAATGCCGCAGCCGATGATGCATACCAACGAGCAGAATGTTTGACTCATTGGCTGCGGCATTGCCGGCTCGCGCCGGCCGTCAGGGGACGCTGTCCCCCGACACCCCTAGCCAAAGGCCAGTCGGCCTTTGGAAACCGGATAGGGGCATTGGGTCAAACGTTAGCGGCGCCACAGCAAACGCGCTCACCGGAAGAAGACATACGTCGTCAGCGCAAACAACGGCAACAAAATCAGCCCAGACCACGCCATATAGCCGAAGAAACTCGGCATGCGGATGCCCTGTTCCTCGGCGATGCTCTTGACCATGAAGTTGGGCGCATTGCCGATATAGGTGTTGGCACCCATAAACACCGCCCCGGCCGAGATCGCCGCCAGTGTCTGCGAATATTGCGCCATCAGCACCTCGGCGTCGCCGCCGGCGGTATTAAAAAAGACCAGATAGGTTGGCGCGTTGTCGAGGAAACTGGAAAGAATGCCGGTAGCCCAGAAGTACATGGCATTGTTGGGCTGCCCATTCTCCGACACCGCGCCGATCACCCAGCCGAGCGCTCCATCGGTGCCGGCGCGCAGGATAGCAAGCGCGGGAATGATGGTGATGAAGATGGCGGCAAACAGGCGCGCAACTTCAAGGATCGGGTGCCACGTGAAGCCATTGGCTGCGCGGGTCGCGGACGCGGTCAGACGCAGCGAGGCAAGCGCGATCCCCACCAGCACGGCCGAGGCCACCAAGTTCTGGACCGGTACTGGCACCTGCCAGAGAACGAGCGCGAGTTCCGGCTGCCACATGCCTTGAACCAGCAGCGTTGCCACCACCCCGCCCAGCAAGAGCAGATTGACGCCGCCCTCAAGGCCAAGCTCGGTCCGTTCGTCCACGTCCTGGCAGTTATCGTTTCCAGGAACACCGACGCCGTCGGGAAGTCCGCGCCCATGGCCGTAGCCTGCCGCCAGTTCCTGTCGGTAGCGCCAGGTATCGATCGCATAAAAGATCGCAAGCGCAAGAAGACTCACCAGCACCATCGGCTGAAAGAGGTGCACGGTGGGCCAAAAAAAATCGACGCCCTTGAGAAATCCGAGAAACAAAGGCGGATCACCGAGTGGGCTCAAGGCGCCACCGATATTGGCGGCCAGGAAGATGAAAAATACCACGATGTGTGACTGATGCCGGCGATACTGGTTGGCCCGCATCAACGGCCGGATCAGCAGCATGGCGGCACCGGTGGTTCCCATAATGCTCGCCAGCACGGTGCCGAGGCCGATGAACGCAACATTGACCGCCGGCGTGCCGACAACCCGTCCCGTCAGCCGCACCCCGCCGGAGACGACGAACAGTGTCCCGATCAGGATAATAAACGGCACGTAGTCCAGCATCATGACATGGGTGAACTCGTAGAGCGCTGTCCGCCAGCCGGCCAGAACGGCAAATGGCACCAGAAAGGCGAGCGCCCAGAAAGCGGCGATGCCGCCGTAGTGCCGGGACCAGACCGCCGGCGATGCCAGCGGCACGATGGCGATCGACAACAGGATGCCGGCAAACGGCATCACCCATGCGAGGCCGAGCGCGGCGCCGTCGACATGCGGGACGAGGTGTGCGGCAGCGCCGGGACCCTCGCCGGCAGTCGCTCCCCCGGCGAAACCGAATGCTGCCAGTGCGCAAAAGATGGCCAGCGTCAAGCCGCCCGCAGGCTGGCGGGACCTTGAGGAAAGATCGGATGATACCTGCGCCATCGCCATTATTAAGGACCTTCATCGCCGGAGGAGGTCTGCCGCACAAGCCGCAGCCGCAACGAACAGATGCGGCGACGTGCGGGGACGTGCTACGATCCTGGCCTGCGAGTCGTCCCGGTTCGAGGCGGCCCACTCTGCCCTCTCGCCCAGGCGGTCGTCAACGGTTAGTGAATTGTGGCGTTTGAGCATCGCGAACACAGACAGGTATTCTCGGCCGGCAATCGGGGTATTCTTGTTTCGTGATTGGGCTGCTGGCTGGACCCGGTTGGGGGAGCGTTGCCGACCCTCCCATTTTTTTTGGGGAGAGGATTGAGCAAAGTGACGAGAGGGGGGCACGCCGGTGACGGTCTTGGAGCATGCGCCTTGGTCGTGGCCCGGAGGGCACTAGGCATGGCAGAATCCAGTGAGGGTCCGGCAGGTCTTGCCGAACTCTTGAAGAAAACCTAAGCTTTTTGGTGTTTTGTCTTTTGAGGACGGACGGGTATCAACCGTCCGGGGCGCCCGGGTCCCCCAAATGGGTCCGGGGTGGGGAATAATCTTGAGGCCGGTCCCTTGTCCATGCAGTCAGATGACCTCCGCACCGCCCGCGATACCGTGCTCGGACTGCTGGCCGAGCAAAAAGCGTTTCTGGGGCGGATCGAGTCCACCCCCGATCTGCTCAAAGACAGCTTGGCCGACCAGGTCGCGCGCACGCTGGACCGGGAGACCGCGCGCCGGGTGCGCGAGACGCTGGAAAACGAGACCGGCAAGGTCGAGCGGCTGGAGATGGTGCTGGCGGTCGTCGGCACCATGAAGGCCGGCAAGTCGACCACCATCAATGCCATCGTCGGCACCGAGATTCTACCCAATCGCAATCAGCCGATGACCACTCTGCCGACCCTGATTCGCCATCGCAGCGGTCAGGCGGTTCCGGTACTGCATTTTCCCAAGCCTGGGCCGCTGCTGACGCTGGCGGCCCAGGTCAGGGAGGCCCTGCACGAAGTGCAACAGGCCAAGCGGCTCAACGAGATCACGCTCTTCAGCGAGCCCGACGGGCGCGGCCTGATCGAGCGGCTGTTGTCGGGAGCGGAGAGCGGCCTTGTCCGCGACTCGTACCACGGCCAGGAGCACATTTTCGCGTTTCTCAAGGAACTCAACGATCTCCTGCGCCTGGCCCGCGATCCGTTGATCGATCTCAACCCGCCGTTCGACGAGTATGACGCCGCCGACGAGTTGCCGGTGATCGACGTGGAGTTCTTTCACCTGCGCAATTCCCAGGCGCTTCAACAGGGCAACTTCTCGCTGCTCGATACTCCCGGCCCCAACGAGAGCGGTCAGAGCGTGGCCTTGCGCCGCATCCTGCGCGAGCAGCTTGCCAAGGCATCGGCGGTGCTGGCGGTGCTCGACTACACCCAGCTCAAGTCCGAGGCCGAGGCGGAAATCCGCGACGATCTCGGCGAAATCGCCGAGCAGACCGAGGACCGGCTGTTCGTGCTGGTCAATAAGTTCGACCAGATCGACCGCCACAGCCTGGATGAGGAAGAGACCCGCGATCATGTCGCGGTGGCACTGATGGAAGGGCGGCTCGACCGCAACCGGATATTCCCGGCATCCTCGCGCAATGCCTACCTCGCCAACCGGGCCCGGCAGGAAATCGACCGCACCGGCTATCTGCCAAGCCCCAGGGCCCAGGCGTGGGTGGCCGATTTCGCCAAGCTGGCGCTCGGCGTTGCTTGGCAGCGTGACCTGCACAGTGGCGGCAAGATCCGCACCGCTGCGCGCGATCTATGGGCGAGCAGCCGGTTCGATGTGCCGATTCGCCAGGTTGTGGTGAAGGCAGCGGCGCAGGCGGCCGGCTTCAGCGTCAAGGCGGCGCTGGCCAAGATGTTCGATTGCGATCGGCGAGTCGACGCCTTCTTAATGCTGCGCCGCGGCTCGCTGTCGCAGGATGTCGATCAGTTGAAGGCGCTGATCGGCGGCCTGGAACAGGACATCTCCAGCCTCGACCGGGCCCAGACCGCCGCCCGGCAGGAGGCGTTCGGAATCGTCGGCTTCTACGGGCTGGTGGTCAATCAGCTCCAGGCCAGCCTGCGCGACGCCCTGGTCGCGACGCTCACCCGCTACTTCAAGACCGGTTCGATCAATATTGATTTTTTCCGCGAGGAACAGGCCCGCCTGCTGGGCGAGGCGGCCGAGCGACTCCGGGCCGATTCGGAGGCGCTCAGCAGCATCTTTGGCTTCGTCTTTGAGGGCGCGGTCAGCAATGCCACCGTGGTTGCCGGAGTGGTGTTCGACCCGGTTTGCCCGGTGCTGCGCTTCGAGACCGAGCCGGCGGCGCGCCGATTCGCCAACCGGATCACCGGACCAATCCAGACCCTGGTCGACGATACCGCCCGCATCCTGGAACGCAAGCTGACCGAGGCGGCGGACGTGCTGGAAAGCTGTGTCGCCGGCGCGATCCGCACGGCGGTCGGCGAGATTCTGGCCAAGGCCCAACAACGGCTCGAGCATCAGGGCTTCAACATCCAGGTCCACTTTCCTGACCCTGAACTCGAGGGCATCGGCGTCGAGTTCAGCGAAATTGCGGTCGCCGGCATCTCCCAGCACACCCAGATCCGGAAAGGGCGCAAGGAGACCGGCTCTATCCTGGGCAAGGTCGGCCGCTGGTGGAAGGGCAACCAAAGCGAGTGGGGCTACCAGACCAGTACCTATCACGAGGTGGTCCATCAGGTCAGCGTCGATCGCATTCGCGATTCGATTCTCGAGTCGCTGCGCGAAAGCGGGATCGCCAAGAACCGGATCGAGGAGTACGTCACCACGGTCCTCGAGCCGAAGCTGCTGGAATACTTCCGGGATCTCAAAAATTACCTGGAGAGCTTCCGCGGCATTCTGCGCGACGGCATTGATGATCACCAGCGCAAGCAGAAGTCGCTGCACGAGCTGCGCTTCGTAATCGGCGAGCTCGCGGAGGTCGCGACCCGCCACTTCAAGGAAGTCCAGCGGGTCAAGGAGTGGGTCGACCAGTTGCCACCGCCGCCACTGGAGGCGCTGGCGCCGGAGCAGGATGAGGCTCTGGACGAGCACGGCGACTCGTTCAGCGAGCCGCTGGGCGGCCGCTCCGGTCCGGCCGGGCCGGTGTCGGGAGGACCGATGTCGGGAGGACCGATGTCGGGAGGACCGATGTCGGGAGGACCGATGTCGGGGGGACCGATGTCGGGCGGAAGCGGGCGGCCGAGTGACCACGGCTGGCCGGCGCCGCCACCGCCGCCGGTACCACCGCCCGCATACCCGGCGGCGATGTCCGGGTTTGGTGGCCCCGCCCCGCCCCCCGCCTTCGCCGGCTATACACCGCCTCCCGGCGGCTTTGGCGAACACGAGGCCGACGAGACGATTTCAGAGGCCACGCTCAGCGGCGGCGCCGAGGCCACACTGATCGGCCAGATGTTCAATCAGGCCCGGCCGACGCTGGAGGTGGAGTACGCCGGCCGCAAGCTCAGCATCGACGGCGCGTTCGGCAAGATTCTGATCGGCCGCGGCTCCGATTGCCAACTCGTGGTCAGCGGCCGGCGCGCCTCTCGACACCACGCGCATATCAGCGCCGAGTACGGCACCTTCGTGCTCACAGATACTAGCACCAACGGGACCTTCGTTCAGTACGAGGACGGCGAGCGCAAGGTGGTCAACCACGCCAGCGAGCGGCTGAAGCCCGCCGGCATGATCGGGCTTGGCCTTGAACCCGGCCGCGACCCCGAGCACACCATCGTCTTCCGGCAGTTCCGCCGCGAGTAGGGACGCCACGTCGAGGAGAGACCCGGCCGATGGATGCCGATACGCGTACGGATGGCGAGACCGCTGACGCCCTGGCCCCGTCGTCGGAAGGCGCGGCAACGGCCCGCGCGCCGGACGGCGAGGGATTGTCCCTGTCGGTGTGGGTGGGGGCGCTTGTTCTGTTGACGATCGGCCTCGAGCTTCTGCTCTCTTATTAGGCGCCGTCCCAAGCCCGAACTGGGGGCGGCCACCAGTGGGTGGCGCGCACGCGTTCGTTTTGCCATAGGGGCATGTATCCGGGGGAGGATGGCTTCGGCAGCCCCCTCGCCTCTGGTCCATACCACGGCAGTATCGGACCGATATTTTCGGGGTGCTCTGTGATACCATCGGTGCGGGATGGTGTGAAGTCGGGGAGGGGTGACGGTGAACGTTTTTAGCACATTTACATTCGGCCGAATGATCAAGACCTTTGTTCCAGGATTCGTTTGGGCATTTGCCCTTTTGGTGATTGTGGATGGTTACATTTACTACACGACGCATGAGAGATTTGTTGCGATTATCGTAGCGCATAGCGAGGCTGTCGTCTTTTCCGGAATAATGGTTTTATCCGTGATCATGGGACTGATCTCGAATACGCTGGCATTTTCAGGAATCAGCGATCTTCTTGTTCGTAGGCCAGTCAGTAGGGATCCAGCCAACACGGCCTTTTTTGAGGCAAAGAGGTGCATTGAGGATGCGGTCAGGCGGAGATACGTTGATCGTATAGCCAAGTGTCATCGCAATTCCATTTACATCGATAGCCAATCAATTGATTATCTGAGACAGAGCCTTGATGCCGACTATCTTATTATTCACGAGGTGGACATTCCCAAGATTGTTTACGTTCAGGAGCAGTACTGGTATTACATGGAGCTTGATGTCAATCTTGCCATTTCTGTGTTGGTTTTACTTGCTGCCTACGTGGGCAGGAGTATAATGGTTGGCGCCAATCTGTTGAATTTTGCGAGCGCGGGATTTGTATTGGTTTCGGTACTGTTCACTATCTGGCTCATCAGGGTGGCTAGAATAAACTACCTTCGCCACGCAAAAAAGATGCTCAGCCTGCTCTGTTCAAGCTTTGATGACAACAAAGAGCGTCTCAGATGGCGCGATCCATCAAGCGGCTGCGGCTCTCGCCCCTTTCCAACTGCGCCCGCCAGGGCCACGACGGCCAGGTCCGTGCGGTTCGGAACAAACCGGAGGTAGAACGGCCGAATTTCATCGTGCGCCACGCAAGGTACGGCGTGGAGGGGCGGACCGCTGGCGCGGTTGTAGGGGCCGAGGGATCGCGGACGAGAGTTCCGAGGGAGGGTATTATATGCCGACGTTCTTGTTTGACCTTGATGGAACACTGTGCGACTCGCGCCCAGGACTTGTACGCTCGTTTCAAGCGGCATTCTCCGAGCTGGATATCAAAGAGGAGCGATTTGATCGCTTTCTCGGAACTCCCTTGCCTGAGGCGTTTCGTTCTGTCGTGCCGACCATCGGCGATGATGATATCCAGCGGGGAATATCGGCATTCCGTCGGACTTATGAGTCGGCAGGGATGTTTGAGACCCCCCTCTATCCTGGAGCAGTGGAGCTTCTGAATGCGATTCGATGCGATGGATGCAGCGTTTGGCTGGTTACCTCAAAGCCGCAGAAGTATGCCGATAGGGTTCTAGAGTTTCTGAATATCAGGCCCTACTTTCATGGCGTCATTGGTGCCAGTCTCGACGAGAGGGACACGAAAACGACTCTAATTAAGAAGGCGCTTTTTGTGAGCCGGTCCGCCCCCAGTCATTGCGTCATGCTGGGGGACCGGTCTTATGATGTCGTGGGCGCTCTCGAGAACCATGTTCAACCAGTTGGGGCTTTGTGGGGGTACGGCTCTCGCACCGAATTGGAGCAGGCTGGCTGTAGTGCATTCTGTGTCGATTTATATGAGTTTAAAAATAGGTACACAGGATCATCGTCGTTTTATAGCGCGCCAAGACTGCGGCGCATCCATAAGCGCGAAAAAAATATGCCGCACGGCACGATTGGCCATTGATATTATTATTTACTGGGAGGGGATCGGTATAGTTTAGCCTCCCTCGCCCCCTTGCCGACCCGTTATCCCGCTCCGCCGGCTCGGTCCCGCCGGCGCAGTCTCGTCAGGCGGCTCTATTCAGGCAACACCAGCCGGTGGCGCTCGCCATCCCGACGTTCGATCACCACAACGCTGCCGCGGGCGGCTTCCTCCACCAAAAAGGCGGCCAAGCCCAACGCCCGCCGCAGTGCTTCTGCGGGACCAACCCCACCGTACCGCTCCGCCAGGATATCGACCGCCTGCCTGGCCTCGCCGCTCAAGGTGAGCGCCAGCGGCTCGACCGCGGCCGGGGCATCGGCCGGGGCGACCGACTCCTTCCCCGCCCCGTGCTTGTTCTCGTCCCCGTACTTATTCTCGGCAGAGTCACTCATGATCGGGTCCTGGTTGTATAGGGTCGTGCGGGCACGATCCTGTTTGCACGGGCGAAACTCAAGAACTGGTCGGCCGGCAGCGGCTTGGAATAGAAGAAACCCTGCACCTCGTCGCAGTCAACGCTCCGCAGAAACGAGACATGCCCAACGTTCTCCACCCCCTCGGCGACCACCCGCAGGCCGAGCGCGTGACCGAGGGCGACGATGGTGCGGGCAATCGCGGCGTCATCCGCACTGGTGACCACGTCGCGTACGAAGAATCGATCAAACTTGAGCCGGTCCACTGGCAACCGCTTGAGGTACGCCAACGAAGAATAGCCGGTGCCGAAATCGTCCAGCGACACCCCAACGCCAAGGTCGCGAAGCTGGCGCAGATTGGCGGTGACCGTCGCCTCGTCGTCCATGACTGCGGTTTCGGTCACCTCCAGCTCCAGCCAGTGGGATTCGAGCCGGTTGTCGCTTAGCACCCGGCGGACCACGGAAACCAAGTCTCCCTTGTGGAACTGCGCCATCGAGATGTTGACGGCGATCCGGAACGGCGGCATGCCGGCGTCCTGCCACTCCCGGATGCGCCGACAGGCCTCTTGCAGCACCCACTCCCCGATCGGGACAATCAGGCCGGATTGCTCGGCCACCGGCACGAAGATCGAAGGGCCGATCTCTTCGGCGCCGGTATGCCAACGCAAAAGCGCCTCGGCGCCGACCATGCTGCCGTCGCGCAGATCGAATTGAGCCTGAAAGGCAAGCGAAAGCTGACGCTCGGCGAGCGCCCGGCGCAGGTCTCGGGTTATCTGGACCCGGTAGTGAATCGACCGCTCAAGGTCCGCGGTATAGTACCGACAGGTGCGCCGCCCGCTCGCCTTGGCCTGGCAAAGCGCCATATCAGCGCAGCGCATCAGCGTCTCGGTATCGGCGCCGTCATCGGGATAGCGGGCAATGCCGATGCAGGCATCCAGGTACAGCCGGCAGTCCTGGACCACCATCGGCTCCTCGAACGCTTCCAGCAACCGTTCGGG
>Ga0172367_10003349_pt1 | contig 20897 bp, 17 predicted proteins | sample Lak10m_FD_114542 | JGI IMG/M metagenome (GOLD analysis project Ga0172367, IMG submission 114542) | Freshwater microbial communities from Kabuno Bay, South-Kivu, Congo - kab_022012_10m | ecosystem: Environmental > Aquatic > Freshwater > Lake | place: Democratic Republic of the Congo: South-Kivu... | reverse complement strand
ATACCCAAGATATAGTAGAACCATTTGCACCGACTGATGGTAATACTGAGAGTGCTGATGTGATGTTTGATAGATCAGTATTAGTGTTTTTGATAGATGAGTCAGTGAGAGATGATTTGTCGGCTTGGACGAGTGCGATGTCGGGATCAACTGCAGGTGTAATAGTTACTATATAATTCTGTGTAGTATTATCGAGTCCTGTAACTGTATATGTTACTGGGTTTGTAAAATTCTGTGCAACTAAAGTATTTGGATTTACAGAAGAACCAGCAATAGATATAGACGGAGTAATATTATTCAAAGATGCACCAAAAGGAACATTTAATGAGATAGTATGATTTGATTCATCTATAACAGTAGATCCATCTTGCCCTGTGATAGTAAAGTTTATTATTGATTTAATATTTTGAAGTGCCTTTTGTGCATTTATTCTTTTTCCTGTGAGAGTTTTTCCTGAAAGGGATGAAATTGTATCTCCTGTTCCTAATATAATATTTTTTATTTGAGCATTTGTTAGATTTGGACTATAACCTTTTATAAGAGCGGCAAGGCCTGCTACATAAGGAGATGCCATAGATGTACCATACATAAATTCATACTTTTCGTCAGAGCCATCACCTGTAGAAGTTATAGTACTATATATATAACTCCCTGGTGCACCAACATCAACAGCAGTCGGACTATTATTGGAAAAAGAAGAAAGTGCATCAAGTGAATCTGTCGATGCTACAGATATTATATTATCTAAATCATAAGAGCCTGGGTAACGAGTTTCATTTAAACTACCACATCCATTTGCTGCATAATTACTGTCACCACAATTCCCTGCTGCTGTGACAAACAAACCCTGGAAAGATGCTATAGTGTCTTTCATTGCTTGATCATAATATGCACCACCCCAACTAGCATTTATAATATGTGCTCCATTTTGTTTTGCAAAATTAATATTTTTAATAATATTATCACTTGTGAGAGATGTCTTTAGTGCCATTATTTTTGCTCTTGGTGCTATACCTATTATTCCTTTGTTATTATTTTTCTCAGCCGCTACAATACCAGCGACATGAGTCCCATGATATGAAGATGTAGGTAATGGAGTTTTATCATTATTCTCATAATCATAACCATAATTACACCCTCCTAGAAAATTACCATTTTCGTCTTTGCAGTTTGTTCCGTTCCACATCTGATTAACAAGATCTGGATGTAGATAAGCCACCCCTGTATCTATAACAGCAACAATAATAGAAGAATTAGTTCCTTCATTTATATTCCATGCTTCAGGTGCATCTATATCAGCATCAGGAGTACCATCATAATTATTAGTCAGGGTTCCCCAACCCATATCTATAACAACAGAAATTCTTTGACCTGTATTATCAAGCCCCCACATATTTGTCTTATATGTATCATTTGTACTTATAGCATTGGTATAATACTGATAGTTTGGCTGAGCATACTCAATGTTTGGATCAGACTGCAATTCTTCTATCTTCTGCTTTACAGTTGATCCATCTTTAATACTCAATACTGAAATGTTATTATCTTTTATATCATATATTTTTTCCAATGATTGTGATTGGATAAAATTTAAAGACTTCATCCTCCCAGAAGAAGAATTTAGATTTATTTTATTGTCTTTATATTTTACTATAACCTCTCCTTCTATATAAGGTGGTTTATTTACCTCTATATTAGAAATATCATTTCCTTCCACAGCAAAAACACTAGACAAATTGGTAAAAAAACTTAATATAATTATGATGATATAAAGACTCCTAAGCTTTTTCATTATATTATATATATTACAATATATGATAATAAAAAACAAACTTATTTACTCTTTTTAAAGATAAACCATAATAAAAATATATAAATGCTTATTGTCAAAATGAGTGGAAATGATTGAATAGAAAAACTTGCAAATGATAGTGATCCCATAAAGTGAATGACGGATAAAATATAAGAAAGTATCAAGTGTGAAATATAACCAAAAGGGATTGATATTAGATATGATAAAAACCCAAATATTCCAGTCAAAAATATGAAAAGTATTGCTATTGGAATAAATAATAATATTAAAATATTTGCTGGAAGTGACACCACCGAAAAAACTCCTGTGAGATAGAGAAGTATAGGAAGCACTGAAATAGATGCTGCGATAGTACTTGCTACCATTTCTCTAAAACCAAAACGCATTGGCAAAAACCTAACCCAATTTATAACTTTTGGAGTTAAGAAAAGTACTCCCCCTGTAGCAATAAAAGATAATTGAAAAGACATATCAAAAAGCACCCTAGGGTCATAAGCTATCATCAATAATCCTGCTATGACAAGCGCCCGACCTGCCATATAATTCCTCCCTGTCATTCGACCGAACAACATAATAGTTCCCATAATACCAGCACGAATAGCAGTTGATGAAGCCCCTGTCATAACTATAAACAATAAAATAATAATTATTCCAAAAATTATTGAGATAGTTTGAGAGAAAATTAAACCAAAAATCTTCATAACTCCTTCTGCTACAATAGATACATTGTATCCAGATAAGGCCACGATATGTATGGTCCCCGTCTCAATAAATTCATTCTTTGTATCTTTATCAAAACCTCCCCGGACACCAAGGACGAGACCATTTGCAAGGTCACTCTCTGGGTTCCCTATAACTTTATTTATATTTTTAACAAAAGAACTTCTTATTTTATATAAAAAAGATTTTATTTTATTTCCATTATTAGAAGACAGTACATTTATAACTGGGTTTTTAATTATAAAATAAATATCTTTATTTGCAAGATATTTCTTATAGTTAAACTCTTTACCTGATGTTGTAATAAAATTCTCCGGCTCTTCAAGTAAACCTCTTACTTTTATAATATCCCCATAAATAATATCTTTATTTCTATTTACTATTACTAAGATACTTACATCCTTATCTTTTAATTTTACAATTAAATGCTGATTATTTAATCGTATATCTGGATCGTCATTTACAATCCCCTCCAATACAACTTCCCTACCTATGATATTTGTATAGTCGGGTGCCTTGGGTATAAAAAATAAAAATCGCACCAATGCGATTATTATTAGTAGTATTATTAAACTAATTTCCTTTTTGTTTAGATGCATAATTTGTGGCTATCTCATCTGCCTTATCATTATAGATATGCCCTGAATGCCCTTTTACCTTTTCCCAATTTATTTTTATTTTAGAATCTCGTACAAGAGCGATTAATTCCTTCCATAAATCTTGATTTAAAACCTCTTTTTTACTTGCTGTTCTCCATCCATTTTTCTCCCAACCATATATCCAAGTAGTTACACCATTTAATACATAATTCGAATCAACAAAAATAGTAATATTTATATTTTTTAAATTTTTATTTACATATTTCAATGCTTCTATTACAGCCGAGAGCTCCATCCTATTATTTGTAGTATCACTCTCTCCACCACCTAACTCTATATCATTATTAATTCCTAATTCTTCATTCTTAATTATTAAAATCCCCCAGCCTCCCGGTCCTGGATTTCCAAGAGAACTTCCATCTGTATATATTTGTATCCCGTTAGAAGCCACCCCCGATAGTAATCGGGTGCTACGGTCACCTTGGGGTGAACTGCTTCTAACGGGATGTATATTTTTATCCATAAGTATTTATAGTATATCAATAATTCTTAATCTTAGCTCGTCTTTTCCTGCAAAAGTATTTTTCTCAAAAGAAGCAACCAGATTTATGTTATTCCCCTCTTCTAATATTGGTGAGTAACTATCTCTGGTCTTAAAAAAAGCAATTGCTTTAACTGTATAACCACGACTATTTTTAAAAATTAATTCTAAATGATTTTTTTCTTTTCCAAACTCTTTAATACCAAATATATTTAAATTCTTAAATAAAAATGTTGGCTTTGGATTACCCGCCCCGTATGGAGCAAGTTTTTTTATAACATTAAAATTATCAATATTCACATCATCAATGGATATTATTAAATCAATATTATAATCATTATTATCTTCATTCTGTTCTTCTTTCTTAACAAAAACACCAAGAAGTCTCTCTTCTAGAAAATGAATCTCATCACTAGCAACAGCAAATCCGCCAGCATTTTTATGTCCACCAAATGAGACTAGACTATTTTCTGGAAGTGAAGTCATAATATCTACAAGATTCATATCCCCATACGAACGGCAAGATCCTTTTATATCCCCACTCCCATCACTTCCCCATACAAAGGCTGGTTTTTTATATTCTTCTGTTATTTTAGCTGCAATTATTCCAAGTATTCCTATCCTCCATGTCGGATTACCTATAACTATTATCTCTTTTTCTTCTCTTTTATTTAAAATATTTTTTATATCTTTCATTATATGGGCGACCATTATCTTTCTATCGTCATTTATGGAGGCTAAATGGTCTGATAAGGTTTTTGCTTCTACTTGATTATTAGTTGCGAGTAACTGGAACGCTTTCATAGGGTCTGACATACGAGAAGCTGCATTGATACGAGGAGCCAATGTAAAAGTTATATCTTCTTCATTTAATTTACCAATATCAACAGATGCTTTTTTAAAAAGTTCTAGAAGTCCAAGACGGCGACCACGCTGTAATACCTTAAGTCCATAAAAAGCAAAAACTCGATTCTCATCGACAAGTGGGACTTGATCAGACAAAGTAGCAATCCCGACCATATCAAGGAGCCACTTCTCCCAACCATTATTTATCTTCCAATACTCTCCGTATTTTTTTATGAGTGCTTGGATTAATTTATATGCAACTCCTGCACCACAGAGCATTTTATCGGGGTAATTACACCCTTCTTGTTTGGGATTTAAAATTGCATAAGATTTTGGTAGTTCATATTTTGGAAGATGATGATCTGTGATTATAACATCGATACCACCTGCTTGTGCTTTTATTGTTTCTTCTATAGCTGTTATTCCAAGATCAAAAGTTATCAAAAGTTTTACTTCATCATTTATAAACTTATCTATAGCATCACTATGAAGCCCATATCCTTCATCGTGGCGATCTGGTATGTAGATAGAAAAATTGGTGTAACCTATTTTATTAAAAAAATCATACATAATGACAGATGCTGGTATACCATCACAATCATAGTCACTATATATTACAATTTTCTCATTTCCTTCAATTGCCTCAAAAATTCTTACACAAACAATCTCCATATTTTTCATTAAAAATGGATCATAAATATGCTCTTCATATGAGGGATTTAAAAATTTATCTTTATCTTCTTCCTTTATTCCACGATTTTTTAGTAAAAGATCTAGTAATTCAGTATGATTTATCATACTTTTGATTTTATCATATAAAGATAATTTTTTATATTTTATTTTAATACTCTTATTCCTGGAAGTGTTCCTTTAGACAAGAAGTCCAGGGTTGCTCCACCACCTGTCGATACAAAAGTAAAATTGTCTTCAATTTTTAGTTTTGTGATTATTGCAGCAGTATCTCCTCCCCCTATAACACTTTTTGCTTTGCTTTTTGCAATAAGTTTTAGGACTTCTTCTGTAGCACCACCAAAACCATTCTCATATTTACCGAGGGGTCCATTCCACAATATAAATCCGGCTTTATTTATCAATTCTTTAAGAGCCGATATTGTCTCTGGTCCGACATCTACAATATTTTCATCAGCATTTACTTCACTTGATTTGATGAAACGAACCTTAGAATTCTTTGCAGTTTGTACATCTACTGGAAGAGTTAAATTTTTAGCTTTTAAAAGAAGTGGTACTTGGAAATTGGGTGTACCAACCAAGGAGGTACCCACCTCATATCCTTTTGCTCTAAAGAAATCATTTGCTATAGCACCACCAATAAAAATATTGTCTGCTTGTCTGACAAACTTTTTTATTAGAGGGATTTTTGTCTCAAATTTTGCACCACCTAATATAAACAAAAACGGATGAGTAGGGTTGAATACTTTTGATAAATTCTCTACTTCAAGCATAAATTGAAAACCTGCATATCCAGGAAGGTATTTTGTAATACCTACGACAGAAGCATGCTCTCTATGGGAAACAGAAAAAGCATCATTTACATAGATATCTCCATATCGTGAAAGTGCTCTTGCAAATGAAGGAGAATTCTTCTTTTCCCCATCTTCTCTGCGTAAATTTTCCAACAATATTATCTCTCCATTTTTAATCAGATTAATCTTTTTCTCTGTCTCATCTGAAAAAACTGGAGTATTTATAAAAGTAAAATTTTTCAAATGTTTTTTTATATTATTTGCAACGAGAGACAAACTCTCTTTTGCATCATCTCCTATGTGAGAAATTATAATAACCTTGGCCCCATTTTTTTGTAAATATAAAATAGTTGGGATTACTTTCTTTATACGAAAATCATCAATTATCTTACCATCTTTTATGGGAACATTTAGATCAGCTCTTAGGATCACTCTCTTACCTTTCAAAACTTTTAAATCTTTTATTGATTTCATTTTATTTAATTTGATGCATTTATTATTGCACTAAATTTTTTAGTATTAAGACTATCGCGACCAACGAGTAATCCATCTGCCCCTCCCTCTTTTATAAAAATAGAAGCATTGTCTTTGTTTACAGATCCACCATAAAGTATGGGTATGCTGTGTGCAATCTTTTCACCATACATATCACTGATTACTTTTTTTATAAAAATCTTCATTTCAATAAACTCATCTTTTGTTGCTTCGCGAGTAGCATCTTTACCTATAGCCCAGACTGGCTCATAAGCTATTATGATATTTTTCATTTGAGCTTTTGGTACAGAAGAAAGACATTCCTTCAACTGATCTCCCACAAAAGAAAGATAAAAACCATCGTGGTCTCTTTTGTTCTCACCAACACAAAGAATCGGTGATATTTTATTTTTAAGTAAATTTAATACTTTTTCATTTAAAAAAGCGTTCCCTTCCCCCATTTTTCTTCTCTCACTATGCCCTACTATAGAGTATTTGACACCCATACTTAAAAGCATCCGAGGTGACACTTCCCCAGTATAAGAACCTTCGGCACATGATGATACGTTTTGTGAACCAAGAAAAATATTTTTATTCTTAAATTTGGAAGCTATAAATAAAAAAGGTGCTGGAGGACAGATAATTATTTTATTATTCTTTATATTTTTAGAATCTTTATATATAGCCTTAAAAATAAGCTCAGAATCTTTTTTGGATCCTGGGTTCATTTTCCAATTCGCAATTATAATCTTATTCATTATTCTAATATACCATAAAATAATGATTTTTAATAGGTTTTATTCAGACTCTCCCCAGCTATTTATACTCCAAGAACCAGATGGTCCACTTGAGAAATTATTATCAGAAAGCCCAGATTCATAAGTAATACTTGAACCACCAGTAATACTCATCTTTTTAGCAGTTGCCTCTTTTAAAGATGCACCACCCGATATACTAAGAGTTCCATTGGGTGCATAAACTATAACAGCTCCAGCTCCTCCACTTACATTAGCTGCACTTTCAGAAGAACTATTTGTTAACAGCATAATATAACTCCCTGTAGTACCTGATCCAGTAGCGTGACCTCCACCTGAGATACTAATGGTTCCATCTACAACAATAACGCCATCATTTGATCCATAACTTGAAGCCAATTTTATAAGACCTCCACCATTTAATACAAGATTACCTGTAACCCAAAGATTTCCTGTAACAGTAAGAGTGCCCCCACCACTTACACTTAAATTCCCAACTATTTTTTTAGGTCCAATTGTAGCACCAGCCCAACCAACACTATAATTACCCGTATAAGCCCCCCCCGAAGATGCATCTTCTTTCCAACTCTCAATATTTGCATCAGAAACAGGAAAAGCAACATATACTGGATCAGGTTGAGATATACAAGACTTATTATTATTTACACCAACCTGACAATATATATTTCCTGTTGAATTTACAGCATTTACAGTATGAGCCTGTGCTGTTCCAGATACAGTACCAACCCTAAGTTGTGTATACAAACCATTTCCTTGTATTAAACCTGTCTCTCCACCCATATAAACACTAAAATAATAATCCAAACCAGAAGGGGTAGTATCAGACCAAGTAGAACCCAACTGCCCTATTTTACCTAATCCATTATTATAACCACCACCTGAAGCACCTATAGTATAATATTTACTACTTGAAGTACTTGCATCTATTACAATCCAATAGGTAGATCCTGTACTAAGTGTAGGATTTGTAGTAAATGATACATTTACCCAGCCATAAGATGTTGTAACTGATCCAGCTGACAATGTCCCTGAGGCCAATACAGTTGTACCAGGTTTACCACTTGAATCATTTACAATTTTAACAATAGCATTGCTTGGACTTCCAATTTTTTTTATATAAAACTGAACCTTATTCAATCCTTCAGAAGAAGAAGCTATAAAACTTTGTCCAATATCTTGAGTTGCACTAGTTTTACCAAATATAATATTATAAGATGGAACACCTGTTCCATTAGACTCAACTGAAGCAGAATTTGGATTATTTGCAGAAATAGCAGTTCCAGTTATTATGTTACTACCAGAAGAACTAGCTGTAATAGGTCCATTTGCATACAAATTACCATTTATAGTTCCACTACTTAAAAACACACCACCCTGACCTACAAGAACTCCATAATTAAAAGAAACACCTGTAGAAGTGGTTAAGCTAACATCTACTGTTCTCTCTCGAGATTCTACATCTCCCTGTATTGTTATACTCTTACTTCCACCTAAACCCTCTGTGACTGTAGTTGGAATAGAAAAATTCATATCATCTATAAATAACATTCTATCATCACCCAATGTTCCTACCTCCATACTATTTTTAATTCTATACATTAGGTCTTCCATTCCAGATTCAGCCATAAAATATGATTTCCTGGAATCTAAACTATCATTTGATATTTTTAATTCTCTAACTACTGGAGTTACAATACCAAGAAGTATAGTAATACTGATAACTACAAAGAAAAAGAGTAATACCATCATTGCTGCTCCACCATTTTTTTGTATTTTATTTATTTCCATAAATTTTAATAACTTCCTCTCAATATTATAGTATTATAAAAATTCTCTGTCTTTATTGTTTTGCTTTTTGTATCACGGAGAGTCATCTCTACACGGACGGCTTCACCAGCAGTCGTGTCTATCCTCGTAAAAATCAAACTATCAATAGCTACATCACTATCTAAAAGTGGCGCTATCAATGTATTTGCGGGACTATAAAGGTTAAGCACACTACCCTCTTTAGTAATCTTAATAGTTGTCGAAATACCAGATGAATCTTTTGTGTTTAATTGTAAAACCCCAGGACTAGACCCGAGATATGAAGATCCTATATCAATGCTATTTGCTTGTCTGATCTCACGAGATATTCTATCTATCGAAGAAAGACCTGATTCTAGTAATATATGATTTGTATGAGTAGCATTAAATGCTGACATTGAAATAATAAGAGAGTTTATTGTAAAAATAGATATAAAACTAAAAATCCCAAGATATATTATGATCTCTACTAAACTAAATCCTTTTTCTTTTTTAAAAAATTTATTCATCTAATTTAAAAAATATCTGAAATATAAAAACTCAAACTTTTACTAACAACACCATTTGGATTATTAAAAGAAACAGTTACTGTGACCTTCTTTGTACCAGTATCCAATGTCCCAGAAGATGCGATATCATCATTGGCATCTCTATATACAGGAGAAAAAGTTATTTGTCTTGTAAATATATCATCTATAGAATTTGAATTTATTGATAAAGACCAACTACTACTGAAAGATAAATAATATTCTATATCATTTGTTAAATTCGAAATATTTGACCAACCACCATCTCTTATACTCTTAACTGCTTCTACTCCCTCTTCTATCAAAAGAGTTGCTTGTGCTTGTCGAAGAGATTGTTCTGAAACTTGAATACTCTTTGCAGATGAAGACATAAGAGCAAAAACACAAATAAAAATAATAGAACAGACGATAACTACTTCTATAACAGAGAAACCTTTATTTTTTTGTTTTTTAATTATTTTCATTTAATTCAAGCTTATTACACCCAATTTATTTATACTTATTACCTTTTGTCTTTCAGAACCATTTGTCATCCTTATTACAATATTACCATATCCACGAACATTTTCAGTAAGCCTTGGAAAGGTTATTGTATTTGAAGATATCATATCTGTGAGATTTATACCGCCACTTGATGGAATATTTACACTACTATTTAAAAGTACAACTTCATTTGTAGGATCTGTAGATGAGTATGTAGTCCCCTTAAAATATACAGCTTTATCTGTCTCAAAATAAACACTATACAAAGACCCACCAAGATATGAACTTGAATCCAGTTTTGCTTTATTTAAAAGTGATATTATATCTACTGTAGTATTCTTGAGTGCTTGCTCACTCTTAAAAGAAGCAAAACTCGGGATTATAACCACAGATAAAATACCAATAATAGCTATTATTATAATTATCTCCAAAAGACTTATTCCTTTATTGTAAATATTTTTCATTTTATTTAACATTATCCATAACAGAATACATTGGGGATATCATAGAGACAGCAAAGAATCCTACAGCTCCACCTATCATAAGCATAAGGACTGGTTCTATGATCGTCGATAAATCTTTTGTCTTAACATCAACTTCATTTTCATAAAAATTTGCAATATCAAGTAACATTTTTGATAGATTACCAGTCTCTTCTCCAACTTCTATCATCTCCCCCATCATAACTGGATATAAAAAAGTATTTTCTTTAAAAGACTGAGAAAGCACTAAGCCCTTCTCTATAGAGCCGATAGAATTATGGATCAACTCTTTATAATGAACATTTTGGAGAACTTCTTCTGTGATTGCTAGGGAGTTTGATATACTCACACCAGAAAGAAGTAGAGAAGAAAGAGTTCTAGCTGTTCTTGCTGTATTCATCTCTTTTATTATTTGCCCTAAGACTGGAATGTATAAAATAAATTTATCAGAATATCTTCTGATTATAGAAAGTTTAAAAAGAAAGAACATACTTATTGCAAACCCAAAAACCATGATTATAAATAAAAGAGTATTTTGTGTAAGAAAATCTGAAATAAATAGAATAACCTTTGTAGATCCTGGCAATTCTGTCTTTAAATCTTTAAAAGTTTTAGTAAGAGTAGGAACGACATATATCATCATGAATACACCTATAGTAAACATTGCGAAAAGTATAATTCCAGGATAAGTCATCGCCCCTTTTATCTTTTTATTTAAATCGTATGATTTCTTGAGACTTGTCCCCATCTCTTTGAGTGTCTGAGGTAGACTACCAGACTCCTCCCCTGAGTGAACCATCGGAACAAAAATACCAGAAAAAACTTTTGGATATTTTTTCATCCCTTCAGATAAGCTATTACCTTTATTTATATCTTCTCCTAAACTATGAAGTATCTCTCCAAATTTAGTTCCAGCCAATTGTTTTTCCATTATAGACAATGCTCTATTCAAAGAAAGCCCTGCAGATAGCATACCACTTAGATTGTTTGTAAACATTATTTTTTTCTGGAGAGATACACCACCAAATGAACTAAAATTGAAAGACAATATATCTTTATTGCCCTTGAACTCTTCTATGTATATAGGGGTATCTCCCCTCTCTCTAAATTCTCTAGCTAAAACAAACTTGTCTTGTGATTCAAGTATACCTTCTACAATCTCATTATTTTTACTTTTTATTTTATATTTAAATTTCATTATTTTTACTCCGATACAACACGTAGAACTTCTTCTGTAGAAGTGATACCTTGAGCCGCGAGGAATATCCCATCTTCAAGCATTGTCATCATCCCCTCTTCTTTTGCAACTTTTTCTATTTCATCAACAGATGATCCTTTTAAGATCATTTCTTTTATAGTATTTGTAACCTTCAAGACCTCATGAATCCCTACACGTCCCTTATATCCATCTTCTGATTCTTCGTTTGGTTTTGGTTTATAAAAAGGGATTGTATTCCAGTCATCACCTTCTTTTACAATTTTTTCTAATTTCAAAAATTTAAGAACTTTATCCATATCTACTACTTTATCCAATGCCTTTTTCTCTATTTCATTTAAAAAATATTTTTCTTTATTTTCTGATAGTTTACGGACAAGTCTTTGGGCTATCACAGTCCTCACTGTAGAAACAATAAGAAATGGTTCAACTCCCATATCCACCATACGAGGTATAGCACCAGCAGATGAGTTTGTATGTATAGTAGAGAGAACCAAGTGACCAGTAAGTGAAGCATTTACAGCAAGAGAAGCAGTCTCTCCGTCACGAATCTCTCCCACCATTATAATATCTGGATCTTGACGAAGGAGTGTACGAAGACCATTTGCAAAAGTAAGACCTATCTCTGCTTTTGTCTGAGTCTGATTTATTCTAGGCATCTGATACTCTATAGGGTCTTCAACTGTTGAGATATTTACATCTGGAGTATTTAGTATATCTAGTATTGTATACAGGGTTGTAGTCTTACCAGACCCAGTAGGACCAGCTGTGAGTAACATTCCGGTTCTTTTATTCATACCATCATGTATCCTTTCAAGTGCTTCTCCGTGAAAACCAAGACCCTCAAGAGAGAAACCTTTTGCATTCTCCCTTAGAATACGAATAACTGTTTTCTCTCCAAAATATGTAGGTAAGGTAGACACACGAAATGAAACATTCCCTTGTTCATTCATTATCTTAAAACGGCCATCTTGAGGTAGACGCTTTTCATCTAACTTCAAATTGGACAATACTTTAATACGAGCAACTATTCCACCAGAAGTATCCTTTGGTAGAGTCATCGCATCATGAAGAATACCATCTATTCGATAACGAACCACAAGGGATTCCTCACAGGGTTCTATATGTATATCTGATGCACCTTGGAATATAGCATGGGAGATAAGGGTGTCTACTATTTTTATAATTGGTAAATCTTCAGCCAATTCTTTTAATTCTTTTTCTGTTTTTTCTTCAGCAAAAATTCCTTCACCTTGAAGTGGTTTTATAGAACTACTTTCTTTCTTAATAATTTCTTCAAAATCTGCCTGAAGACTTTTCTTGTATTGATTGAGTGCTTCTTTTATTGATGCCGAATTTGTAAGTCTTGGGAGAATTCTTAACCCAACTTTCTTTTTTATAAAATCAATAACGGGCAAATTCTCCACATCAAGCATAGCTACTTCAAGTCCTGAGATTGATTTCTTGTAAGCAATAATATTATTATTTCTTGCGATTGGCTCTGGGATCAAAGTCAGAACACTTGGGTCAATCTTCTCCCCTTCTAGATTTACAAAAGGAATACCGAGAGCTATCGCTTGAATTTTATTCCAATCTTTTTCGGTCAATTTACCACTTGATATTAATACAGAACCGATAGATTGATCTGTCTCTTTTGATTTCTTTAAAGCAACAGAGATATCCGTCTTAGTTACTAGGCCAGAATTATCCAATAGATCGATTATTATTTTTTCATCTAAATGCATAAATATATTATATCACAAGAGAAATTCATTGCATTATTTTTTATTTACCTCTACTCAAATATTTATAATTAAGTAATATTGCAATTATAAATAATGATGTGGTAAGAGCCATCACGGGCATCGTGATATAGCCAAATTCATATATATATCTTGTCGCACAAGAGATAACCCCAGATGTTGGGTTTGCACAAGAAAGTACATTTGCACCACCATTCTCTACATATATATGATAAATAGATGTGAGAGATCCAAGTGTTGCAAAAGCTATACTAAAGTCTACTATTGATTTCTCTTTTTTATATAATTCCATTCCAAAAAGTATTAATTGTGGATATAAAAATATTCTCTGTATCCAACAAAGCTCACAAGCTGGATACCCTACAATGTTTGAGTAGAAAAGTGACAAAAGAAAAGCCCCTAATGCAACTAAAAATCCAAGATGAAATGTATATTTTTTAATAAGACCTAAAAATAAATTTTCTTTTTTACGATAAAAAATAAAATTTATTAGAACAAATAAAATAATAAGTTGGAGTAATATTGTCCCAAAGGAAAGAATCTTATTTATTATTTCTATATATTCTGTCATATTATTGTGGTAAGACACATTGTGTCTTAGTAGAAAGTGTATCAAGTGATACTTCACCAGAGATCCTAGAACCATCCGTAAAGACCCAGGTAGGATAACCTTCAATACCAGCCTCTTTACATACATCTAGATGCCCTTGACCATCAGAAGTAGAGCATTCTATGTAAGGAAGATATTTTGCTGAACTACCAAATTCTTTCTTTTGGGCCTGACAATGAGAACACCAAAAGGTTCCATAGAATTTTGTTCCACTATCAGATAAACATTGAGCAAAACCATCTAATTTACCTGGTTTTGAACCAGAATATATACCAAAAACTCCTACAATAATAATAACTAATATGATAAATATAATAAATTTTGTCTGTTTTTTCATTCTCTTATTATATCATATTTTAATTAAAAATATTTACTATACTTTCTCCCAAGAAAACTAGTATTCCATAAAAACCCTTACCAATATATACAAAAAGATTAGAAATATTATCTACTATTCTATTTATAGATATATTTTCTTTTATTACATTACTAGCACTTGCCCCCAGATTGTTATATATACCTTCTTCTCTGTTTAAGACAATCTCTTCATCATTTAAAACTTCTTTTATTTCTGTTTCTATTTTTATCTCTTTTAAAAGATCATTTTTTTCTTCTAATTTCACTATCTTTTCAATAATTTCTGGTTTTTTAAAATCTACCAAAATATTATTCCAATTTTTACCAAAAATAACTGGTACTGCATATGAAGTAGACCAAATACGAGTGTTTATATCTCCATTATCCAACCCTCCGTCCTCTTTCTGGTTATTAGCTAGATATTCTATTCCCATTTTAACTTCATCACTATATGAATCATTTAGTGACAAACCTTGTATGGCCCAACTAGTAGAAAATGAATTATCAAATCCTCCATCTTTATCTTGCTCATTTTTTAAATATTCTTCTGCTTTAGAAATTGCATCTTTTACTCCGTCTATATCTGTAAAATTTTTAAGTGCGACAATTCCAGCTCCTGTCATATCTACACTCCCCCAACTACCATACTTATCTTGTTTACCAATTATAAAGTTAATATCTTTTTTTATTATTTCATCATCTTTTGTATATCCAGATTTTAAAAGTGGGATAATTGCAAAAATATCATCATTTACTAAATCCTTATCTCCAAATTGTTCTCCATCAAAACTATCTACTATTTTTTTAATATAATTTACCTCTGTTCCGATATACGGATCAACACCCAAAGCCATAAGTGCCATAACATGACGTTCATTATCTGTCACAGTATCTGATAAAAGTGGTGTATTTTTAAAATAATTTATAATCTCTGCTTTTAAGGAATCAGCTTCACTACCAATATGTGCGATACCCATAGCTACCCAATCTGTATAAAGATAATCTCCAAAACTTCCATCATCTTTTTGCTGTAGTGATAAAAAAGATAAAGCATTTTCTAAGGAAAAATCTTTATTATTTTTATGACTACTTCCACCACCACTAGACCTTATTTCTTCCTCTTGTTCTAAACTGCTAATATTTATATCAACACGAGACCCGAGTCCTACACCATTGAAATCCACATACACGAGGGACATCTTGTCTCCACCTACAAGAGGAAGATCTGTAAGCCCACGATTCTCATATACATCATTTAAATAAAGTGCCCAATACGCACTAGATGGATCTTTTAAATTATTTATAGAATCAATAAAAAGACCAAATGGATATTCAATAATTTCAAAACTATCTACACCACTCTCTTTTTTCATTTCAGAAAGAGCACAAATACCTAAAAATTTACTAGCTGAATTTTCTTGTGGAAATGTATGTATCTTGTTATTTGTATCTGCTATAGAACAATTATTAGGAAGAATTATATCTTTAACTGCTGTAAAGTTTGAATTATTATTACCACCATTTCCTCCACCATTTGTTACTTCTTCTATATTTATAGTTCTTATTATTTGAACTGCAGAATTCCCCGCATTATCTTTTACATCATAAGTAATAATATAATTACCAGCAACTAAAGTATTTAAATATGTACCACCAATAGTAATCGAGGAAGTTATATCTAGATCAACATCATCTAGTGCTGTCGCACCAGCATCTACATATACATCTCCGACTTTTAGATTTATTATAGGATCACCTATTAGTGTAATTATTGGTAGTGTAGTATCTGGAATAATAGAATTATCTTTTACAACTATTTCTTGGGTTGCAGATATCCAGCTTTTTTCTTCTGCAGATACAGTTATAGTATAAGTACCAGGAGTTATATCTTTATAATAAAAGTTCCTATTTCCCCATCCATTATTCATACCAAAAATACTTATTGGAATCCAATTAGTATCACTAGAAGAAAATTCTCCCGTTGATGAATTTGATGTCACATTTAATTTTACACCTGATTCACTAACTTCTTCCCTCTCGCCTAAAATATTCTGAGTTTGAACAGACAAAACACCAGAATTGGTATTTATATCAATAGATTGCTCGGTACTTGTAAAATTAATTTGAGTAATATTTTCACTCAATGCATAAACATCATTAAACCCAAATAAAACAAAAACAAAACTCAACATTAAAATAATTTTCTTCATAATTCTATTCTTGTTTCCAGAGGATAGAGTCTCCTTCTTTCAAGATATATTTTGAAACCCCGACAGAAGCTTCTTTGTTATTAATATAATAAATCCAATACTTTCCACTTCCATCTTTTATTCCATTTATCTCCTCTATAAATATTCCTAAACTTGGGTATTCTTTATACTTAAAATAAAAATTATTATTTTCTTTTTTTATTTTATTCATCAAATCAAAAACTGATGAATTTTCTTTCATTTGTGTATCATATCTATTACCCAAAACTTCCAAGGAAACCTTTACAAGATTTCCATCTTCCCCAGATAGGGGTTTAACCCCTATCTGGGGGGTGAGGTTATATTTGTTTTCTGTTACTTCTGGTTTTATATTTTGTATTTTATTTGACTCAGATTTTATTAATCCTTGTTCTATTAGATTAAAATACCCAAAGATAGATAATCCAAAAATAAAACTTCCTATTAAAATAATTAAAATATTTTTTTTCATAAAAATAAAAACCCTTGTGGAGCAAGAGTTTTTATAAAAATATATTATATATATTCTCCTGCTCGGGAAACGCTATCGTATTAAGACCGGACTTACCTCCTTCGAGTATTACCGTTGCGGCACAGTAGAGGAATCTCACCTCATTTCCAAATACAATAGTTTAAATTTTAAATAACTAACTTACCAAAACAACTTTTTCTACTACTACACTCTCCTCTTTCTTTACTAACCATTTTTCGATAACTGGTGAGATAACTATAGCAAAAGATACATTTCCAAACAAATGAAGAACTGTAAATGGGATTTGACCTACTAGCGATACTGTAAATGACTGATGGAAAAACAATGGTCCAATAGTAAGTCCTGTAATAGCATCATAAACAATAGTTCCTATAACTGCATAGATAGCATAACTTTTCCATCCTGTACGATTCTTAAAAAAATAAGTCGCACCTAATCCAAGTAATCCATAGCAAAATGCTGTAACTAAAGTCCATATACCTATACCAGATGTGACTAGATCAAACAATACAAGACTAAAGAATCCAAACATAAAAGCCACGAGCTTACCATAAGTCTTACCTATCGGCATAATAGAAGCCATTATTGGCTCAACATTTGGTGCTCGAAATGGAATAAGCCTGATTAAAAAGACAGACAAAAAAACAATAATGTATTTAATCCAGTTTTTCATTATTAATTCTTAATTATTAATTATTAATTATTAATTATCTTACACTATATCACAAACACCAGAAACACAAGCGAGTTCTCTCTTTACTTCTGTCTCATCCTTCATCTCATAAGTAATAATCTTTGAGAAATCAAAATCTGGCATTTTACTCATAAGATCTTTATAAGTTTTCTCATCTATTGCTTCATATGGTGCGAGCTGATAGACATGGTTACTTCTTGGTAGGAATGATAATCCTCCGACGATATCCCAATTCTGATAAAGCCAATGTGCTACTTTTATCCACTCATTCTCCCCGACTGATATAGTCACAGAAGGATTGTGCTCTGTATAATTTACTTTTACGACTTTCCAGTGTTCAAGCTGATCGAGTGCTGATATATCATCTTTACAAATAGCATCATCTGGTGCTTTCATTGGGAATTCAAGAACAAAAGTATTTGCATCATCTATTGTCTGCCCTACTTCTGGATGATAAGGGACACCCTGATCTTTCATCATTTTGAAAAGTGAATCTGTTGCAGAAATACGAACACGACGTATATAGTAAGGTGCATGACGAGGATGCATACCAGAGGAGCAGTCAACTGTCTGAGAAACAGTACCAGAAGGCTTCACTGCTGTGATACAAGTGGACTCACTTATACCAAATCTTTTTGCATATATTTTATTTATACGTATAGCTTCAAGACGAAGTTTGGAAAGCATCTCTGGATCACGAGAGAGTTTTGAATCCCACTGTCCTGTGACTGATACTCCTAATAGCCTCTCTTCTTCACAATTCTTTTTCCATTCTTTACCTAAGTATCCAAATTTTGTAAGAGTAGACTGATATGTACCGAGTATTGTAGCAACACGAATCTTTCTCAATAAATCTTCTTCTGTGTCTTCTGCTCTTGCTACTACTTCAGATAAGTTACAGAATTGTCTTGAACGAAGTATTATCTCCCCACAGGGGTTTGTACCCATCTCACCTATATAGTCAGATGATTTCTCAAGTCTTCTCTTTGGAAGAGTCTTGTAAAGAGAACCTCTGTTAAAAATTCCTCTCTCTCCACTTCCTGATTCCATAAGAGCGATCCATTCTTTCAAGAATTCTGTCTCTGTCGGTTTTGTATTATAAACAGCAGAATTATTTGATAGCATTCTCTGTCCTTCATTTACCCAGAATTGTCCATTCTTGGCATCACGCATATCTTGGTCATCTAAATCAGAAAGTGATATAAGAGCACTACGGCGAACACCACCAGATACAACACATTCACCGATTTTACAGATAATATCGTGTGCATCTATGTTTCTTAGGTGTCTTCCTTGTCTTCTCAATATTCTTTCACGAGTAAAACCGAGTAGATTCACAAGGGGTTGAGGACCAGAACTTTTTCCACCCATTATTTTGAGTCTTGCTCCAGCTGGACGAAGAAGTGAAAAGTCAAAATCTACATCATCTCCATTAAACCAAGTCTTCATACCATGGACAAATGCATCTGCCCAACCCTCTTTTGTATCTGGTACTACATATGTAGGTAATTTTTTATTATTTTGAATTTTTATTTGAGGAAGTGATTGTATGTTTTTACTTTCAACAGAAAAACCAACTCCTGTTCCACACATTGAAATATAAATAATGTCACCAAAATCTTGAAAAGTAGATGGTGCAACAAAAGAACAATTGTATGCACATACGTTTGTCTTTTCTGCTGCAGCTCCTGCAAATTGCAAGAGTCTCATTGATGGCATGGCTTCTTGTTTCAAAATTGACTCTCTCACTTCTTCATATTCAGAATCTTTCAATTTATTTCCAAGCTTACCTCGCATAAAATCTATATAACGATCTACTGTCTCGATCCATGTCTCTCTTCTACCTTCTTCTTCTATCCATTTTGCGTATGAACGATAGTAGACAAATTCGGAAAGTGGATTACGAAAATACTGTTTACTCTCGTCTGTAAGTTTTTTTACACGCTCAGGTACTGAGAATCCGTGAGAGCGAAGTCTTGCACGCTCTTGTCTATATAAAATATAATTCTTTGATGATTTGACATAGTCACATAGCATTAACTGCTTCTCTACTATATCTTGAATCATTTCTACAAGTGGTATAAAACCCTTACTGTCACTTGCCAAGCCTTCAATTTCAGCCAAAACTTTATTGGCGACAACCTTTGCTTCATCGAGAGAACCCTCGCCTCCTGCAAGCATTGCTTTATTAATAGCATTTATAATTTTTTCAATATCAAAATTGACTATTTCTCCATCTCTTTTTTGAACGCTCTTAATAAAACCCTCCTTGTTATTTTTCTTTACACTCTCTTTTTTATTTTTTACTACGACCACTTTTTTTGAAACTACTTTTTTATTTTTTGAAGGCATATTTTTAAATTTTAGTTAATAATGTCCCCAAGAACTTTACGGGCTTACATTATACCCCTATGACAAAAATAATTCCAAGTAAAATTAACAAAATTCAACACTATGTAAAAATATTGGTAACCCGTCAATAGTTTTTTAAAAAAATAAAAAAACTACCGTGAAAACACTACTATTAAAGGTTATTTTTAGTTTAAAAATTCTTAATTTTTAAAAAATAAAAATTCTTAAAAAATTAGATTAAATCAAAGATTTTTATATAGCCGGCTGGCTCTCAGAGATAGACTCACTTGTATTTTCTGGTGTTGGTATCACTTCTTCTGGTATTATAGGTGCTATTTCTTCAACTGTAACAACTGGTACTACTTCGGGTGTAGACTCTGGCTCTGAAACTTCTGGGGCAACAATGGGTGCATTAGGGGTAACCTCGGGATTTGCTGTTTGGACCATCTTTAGGAACTGCTCACTTGTCACACAGACACTCCCCACACAAAGCTCCTCTGTATTCACCTTCTTCGCATACAAACTCTCTATCCCATTCGCAATATCACCAAGCCAAGCTACAATAGACTGACGGATAGTATTCTCTTTAGTTAGATCAGATATAGAGGTAATACTTAGATTCATCTCTTGTAT
>Ga0172367_10003348_pt1 | contig 20898 bp, 18 predicted proteins | sample Lak10m_FD_114542 | JGI IMG/M metagenome (GOLD analysis project Ga0172367, IMG submission 114542) | Freshwater microbial communities from Kabuno Bay, South-Kivu, Congo - kab_022012_10m | ecosystem: Environmental > Aquatic > Freshwater > Lake | place: Democratic Republic of the Congo: South-Kivu... | reverse complement strand
TTCTTTTGGTTTTTCTTCTTTTGGTTTTTCTTCTTTTTTATCGAAAGAAGATAAAATTGCTATTAATTCTTCTTTTTTCTTGGTATTAATACCTTTTATTTTTGGATCAACTTTCTTAATTTTTTCAATTAATTGTTTAATAGTAAGTTTTGCATAATTCACTTCTTTTAGTTCCTTAAGTCCAATTATTTCTTTAACAACTGGTTTTTTAATTACTTCTTTTTCTTCTTCATTATCTATTTCAATATCTTCAATATAATCAATATCATCATCCAATTCTTCATCAACAGGAATATCAACATAATCACAATTGAAACGCATTTGAACTCCCATACCTTCAAACTCTTGACTCAATAATTTCATTGTGTATGGTGTTTCAATTATATTTATTTCACTATTTTGACATAAAGAACAAATTGCATTTTTAATTTTATTACTATAAACAGGTATATTGCCACAATTTTTACAAACACACCATCTATATTTATCTGAACGTTCCATCATACTTTCTTTAATGAATCTTGAAATACCGTGACTAATCAAACTATCACGTTCCATTTCTCCTATTCTCAAACCACCGCCCTTTCTTCTTCCTCCTGTTGGTTGTCTTGTTAATTGAACTTTCGGACCGAATCCTCTTGCATTTATTTTTTCAGCAACCATATGTTTCAATCTAAAATAATATGTCGGTCCGATAAATATATCTGTATTCATTTGTCTTCCAGTTTGTCCATTATATAATAGTTCATTTCCATATTTATTATAATTATGTTTTTCAAGATTATTATAAATAGATTCATAATCGAGATTTATATAAACTGTTCCATCTCCTAAAAATCCCTCTACACAACATAACTTCGAATATACACATTCTACTAAATGCCCTATTGTCATACGTGAAGGTATAGCGTGCGGATTTACTATTAAATCTGGTCTTATACCATCTTTTGTAAATGGCATTTGTTCCTCAGGTAATATCATACCAATAACTCCTTTCTGTCCGTGTCTTGAACAATGTTTATCTCCAAACTCTGGTATTTTTATTTTCAAAAATCTAACTTTACATACCTTTGTATCATCATCTAATGTTTTTGTTCCTAAATAAACCTTATCAATATGTCCATAATAACTTTCATCACTTGTAATAGAAACATCGCTATATGTCGTTTCTTTTATTTGTTCTATAAATAAACCCTTCTTAACTTCTTTATATACATCTTTTACTAACACCATTCCTATTACAACTGCTGTTTGTCCTCTTGGTATATATGAACCTTCTCTAACAATTCCTTCATCATTTATAAGTGAATAATTGGCGTGTTTAATACCAGTTATTTTTACTCCTTCATTTCTCAATTTCAATGGATTTGCAAAAATAATTCTCTCATATTGCGAAACCTTCTTGCTTGTTGCAGTAATAGATTTATAATAAGATAAATGAAATAAACCTTTTTCTATTGAACGTTTATTTATAATTAAACTATCTTCTTGATTGAAACCTGTATATGTCATAATAGCAACAATTAAATTAGCACCATTCATCATACTATCACTGCCAGTATATTGAGCGTGGCGAGTATTTACTATTGCCCTTTGCGGATAATGTTGAACGAATCCAAATGTATCAAATCGTTTATTAAAATTAGTTGCATAAATACCAATTGCCTGTTTAGTTTGTGCTGCGTGGAAAACATTACGTGCAGATTGATTATGATTGCAAATAGGTATATTAGCGGTAACAACACTTAACATAGTTGATGGATGTATTTCGCAGTGAGTATGAAACTTATTGATATCGTGCTTATACATAGCTATAAAACAACCATCACTCTCTTGAGGGTCTATATATTCAATAACTGCACCTTCTTTTTCAAGTTCTTCTAAAATTAAATCATCACTCATTTTGCTAAAATCCATTCCATCAATTTTAAGACTTCTAGGATTTACATATTCATTTTTATAATATATTTCTTCGCTTCTTTCTTTTTTTGTATAATTATTATATTTACCTATAATCATATCAAACCAATTTTTGTATTCATTTTTAAATATATCACTATTTCCATTTTTAATAATTATTAAAGGTCTAACGGCACGTCCAGCTTCAACGAAAATCTTAATTTCATTATTCATAATATTCCAATAAATTGATGTTAAAATATTTATTAATGCATTTCTTTTATAAGCTCTTAATGTTCTAACGATTTTTATAGGGTCATTCGCTATTCCAAACCAACTATTATTAACAAATACTTTTGTTATATTTCTATTTAATTTTAAATTATAATATTCGATTGGTATAACTCCAATATCTATTAAACAATCTCTAATAAATTGCGGATTTGTTCCTGCCGTTACTTTTGCTAAAAATGCCAAGTTTTTAAGATAACCAACTGCCGCACCATCAGGAGTTTCAAAAGGACACATTATGCCATATTGATGAGAATGAAGTTTGTGGGGAGCGGTTACCTTTATTGTTCTATCTATAGGCATATTCACTCTTCGCAAATGGGAAAGAAAACCAATATAACTAATACGAGAAAGGTCTTGAACTCTTCCAAGCTCGGGATCATTATCGGTTTCTAATCCCCATCTACCTTTTAATGATTTAGCAAATGTATTCGCAATTAAAACAACTGGTATGAGTTTATAAATATTATCTTTATTTATAAAATTAGTAAAATTGCGAGTGTTTTTCCAAGCACCAAAATAATAAAAATTATCCATAGTATCTCTTATTGTTTTTCGCAATCTCATATAACTTTCTTGAAACAATTCAGCCAATAAAAATCCACTTATATTAATTCTTTTATTAAAATAATTGTCTCTATCACTTTCCTTTTTAATTTTCAATGATACATCTATAAACTCTTTTGTTAAATAACCTAAATATTTACCTTTATTCTGAAATAGATTTATATTTGGAAATATATCAGCAGCAAAAATATATTTGACGTGTTCTAGTGTTTTATATTTGGTACGAAACTTAATATAATTCAATGCATCTTCTTGAGTATATATATAATATTTAATATTATCTTTTTCATAATAATTGTTATAAACAGATGGTCTTATAAAATTGCTAAAATATTTATCTTCAATATTTGTATTATTTATTCCAAATATAGTTTCATATATATCCTTATCGCTTTCTATACCAAAAGCCCTAAATAAAATAAATAATGGTATTTTTCCTTCTATGGATGGCAAACTAACATAAATAGCACCTTTATTATCAATAAATCTTTCTGTTATATCATCAGTATCTTTAACTAAATAAAACTCAATTGTTCTTGGTGCTAATACCGTTTCACCTATTTCACCAGCACATTTAATTTTACCCTTATAACTAAAATTATCATCATCTTTCAATTTTCCTGTAATTAAACAATTATTTGTTTCCGATTCTTGTGCTATTATTACCTTTTCCTTTCCATCTATAATAAAATAACCACCACCGTCATATATACATTCGCCCAATCTTTGAAGAACTTTATTACCATTTCCATTTAAAATACAAATATCAGAATGAAGCATAATAGGAATACTTCCAATCGCTACATTCTTAATCGTATTCGTAAACATTTCATTATCTTCATTTATTATTTCTATATAAACATTTGCATAAATGTGAGTTTCATAAGTAATGCTTTTAAGTCTTGCATCATTTGGTGTTATTATCTTTTGAACTCCATTTTCATATGTAATTGGATGATCTATAAAAAGTTCATCAGAGTTTTTTCCACCTATATAAACATTCGCCTTCATAATTACATCTTGTTTTTTTTCATCAAACTTAATCATAGTTATAGGATTATATGATTTGATTGTTTGAGGTATATATGTTTTTATTAATTCACGATAACTATCCAAATGATGATTGGTAAATGGATATTTATGGTCTTTAAAATATAAATCTAATATGCCCCAATCGTTCATTATATAATATATAATAAAAAAATAATTATTTAATACATCCTTCATTTAAACTATTACAATAAAGATAATTTTCTTGTTGTCTTAATAATAATTCTTCATCTTCTTTAATTATTTTATCTAAATTATCTATTTTTAATAATTGTTTATCTTGTGTATTCATATTTTTCATTATCTTTCTTTCGTTATTTATAAAGTTCTGGAAACTATCATTTGTTGCATTATAAAAAGCATTTCCATATATAATTATATTTCCACTATCATTATCAATAATTGCATTATAAGGGTCAATGCAATTATCACATTCTTTTATTAATGATTTTACATCTCCCATCACATTTATCGTTTTTTCATTATTATTATCATCTATAAATACAACACCAATTCCATTCTTTTCTATTATCATTCCTTTCGTATTATTTATTGTTTTTCTATTTAAAAAATATAATACATTCATATTCGTTCTATCATAAACATAAATATATCCATAATTATTTATCGTTAATGCAAATCTATTATTAATCGAAAATAATCGTTTATTTACCATTAACTGTTCTCCAACATTTAATACATAACTATTTGAAAGCAAAAAACGCCCAAATGGCATATATATAATCTTATCGGGTTTATATGTTTCATTAAATAGATATAAGGATAAAACGATTTCAGGGACACCTGGATGCAATTTATGTAATAAAGACAATTCTTTAATAATATTTTCGCTAAAATCTTTTGAATAATGATTTAAAGGTGTTTTTTCTGTAATCGTTTCTTCTTCGCCATCTGCATTAATTCTTTTTATTTTAATATCTTTTGTTTCATCTTTCAAATTATCAGAATAACCATCTTTTATATATTTATTTACAACTGAAATAATTAAATCTACAGGTGATTTATATTTATCTATTTCATTTACATTATTGCTAACATCTTCATTATTTTCAATTTTATTATTAATTTCTGTATATCTTCCTAAACTTACTTTTAATTCTTTCATTGAATATCTTTTTAAAAAATCGTGAATATCTATATTATTTTCATCTGCATATTTTACATTACATAAATATCCATTTGTTTTTGATAAACATTTACTTGGCATATAAGGTGAATATTTTTTTGCATTTTCTGTATTTTTACCTTCATCATCTGTATATTGAGGTATTAATCGTTCTAAATCTTCACCAACATCACTAACACAACCTCCTTCAAAGCATAAATTAACTAAATCGTCATACAAAGTATATTTTTTTCTATCTGCTTCGTTAAATATGTCTATGATTTTATTGATTATTTTTTCATTAACACCCGATTTTCTCAATTTAGCTATAAACTCTTGATTTATATTTGAAGTTTTTTGAAAGCTTAGAAAATAATTGGTATTTATTAATGAATAAAAAAATCTGCTTGAATTGATTATATCTGTAAAATTAGAAACATATTTATAATTTTTCGTTAAATATGGTACATATAAAAATATTTTAACATTTCCCTTAAACTTATATGTATTTATTATACTTGTATTATATTTATCTTTATCTTGTTTTGTTTCTAATCCTGATGAAAAAAATGCATTTATATAATCTAAAATAGCAATATTTCCGGTTGTTCCTGTTGTAATTGTAGATTTTCCTATTTTATATCCATTCGGAGCAATTGGTGTATGAATGAAGGTTTCTCCTTCCAAAATACTTTTTTCATATTCTAATGCTTTTCCCAATAATAAAAAAATAGGCATTGGTATTTTATAAGGTGTGCCATTATTATTAGCATTCAACTGATAATAAATATTATCAATCATTCCATTAATTTTATTTTCAATATCACTTAAAGCAGATACATAAATCATTTCTTCTAAAAATAATGATTGTTTTGGTATATGTATCTTATTAACATTAAATTGCGTATTTGTTAAAAATACGCATTTAATAAAACTTAAATTGTTGAAAATTATGGGTTGTCTTTTATTTTGCGAACAACTTGTTTTTTCTCTATCCATTATAATAATTATTATAATTTAAAAAAATAAATTATATTATTCTTATTGGATTATATAATTTTATATAAAATATATGCATTATTATTGTTAATATAACTACAATTAATACTATTATAATATTAAAGATATATATATATGAATCTATTTGTTCTTCAATAATTTTATCAATATTTTTCTGGTTTTTATATAAAATATCAAAATTGTCTATTGTTAAATTATTTTTTCTATTATAATATGATAATAAATCATTATAAATCTTAATTATATAACTCGAAACATTGCTATTGTTTTTTTCCTTATCATTTAAATAATTATTTATAGTATTTATATTTATGATATAACCCTTAATATCATCTGCTGTTATTAATTGTATTATTACAGTATTAATTATAATAGTTTCATTATTGTCAATTGATATATAATTATCTTTATTGTTATTATAATTAGTATTTATATATTCATAAATACTATCAGTATCATCTTTTTTAATAAAAACATATTTCTTTAAATTATCATATCTTTCATTATATATATCTATATATTTTAATATATCATTGTTTTTAATATTATCTTCAATAAACTTATTCATATCTTCTTTTAAAACATTTTCATTATTCTTAATATTAGTTCTTATTGTCATTAGAGTTGTATAAAAATAATCTAAATAATTTGTTTTTGTATCTAAACCAATATAACTAATATAATTATTAATAAAACTAGTTGATGACTCTTTATTTAAATCTATTTGCGTAATTTTATTTATTTTTTTTAAATATTCAATCAAATATTTATACAATTTTAATTTTTGATAATTATTCAATTTATTTATATCAATTAAATAACATTCTCCTTGCAATTCTAAAATTATATTTTTTGATGTTATTGCTGATTTATCCAATTTAAAAATAATTTTATTATATTCTTCATTATTATAATTATTAATCAAATAATTAATAAACATATGTTCATTTTTATTATTTACAATTATCAATAAATATTGCTTATTTTGCGTTATTAATTTTATATTTTTAATTATATTTTTCTTTTTTTTAATTATTATTTCATTGCTTGCATTAATATCTATATTAATATTTTCCTTTTTAATTTTAATTATTACCAATCCCGAACCACCATTTCCTCCTAATCTATTATCTATTATATTTTCCGTAAAACCACCACCGCCACCACCACCACTTCCTGTATTTATTAATCCATCTTCGCCATTAAAATTTATTGTACCTCCTTTGCCACTATTGCAATTATTATTACTTCGTTCAGCAAAAAATGTACCGCCACCACCACCACAACCATACATTTCATTCATATTATTAAAATCAATAATATTATAACCATCACCACCATTTCCTCCTACATCTTCGCTTAGTATAGCATCATTTCCATTTTTTTTATATCCACCTCCACCTCCACCAGCGTGAGAACTTGATAAACCACCATTACCGTGTTTATTTAAACTTTTACCATTTAATGTTTTTTTTACTTTAAGAGATACCGAACCTGCACCACCTCCTCCACCATTACTATTATTACCATTAGATTCGTATTTACCACCTCCACCTCCACCCTCACATTTTAATAAAGATTTATTATTACTATTTAATATTTCAGTTGGATTACCGTTTATTATATCAATTTTAGAAGCAATTGCTATACCTCCTATATTTATATTATAAGTATCTATTTTAAATATATAATCTTGTTTAATAATTATTTCTCCTCCACCGCCACCACCACCTGCCATATACCCACCAGCACCGCCCCCGCCAATCATAAAAATATCACAAGTCAAATCATTATCTTCAATTTTCAATTTTCCATTATTTTTATAATTTATATATATATAATTATCATCAGCTGTTATAATTTCTATTGGTTGAATTGTAGATATAACACCATTATTAGTTAATAATTGATTAGTTTCTGGACTTCCAATAGTTGTATATTGATTACTAGATTGGGTTATATCGATAGTTGTATATTTTAGTTTAATGATATTATCCAATGAAAAATCAACATTTTTATTAATATCTTTTATATATAAATTGACTGTGTTGTTATTATAACCATCAATAAAAATAGAATTAAATAATTTATAATAAGTTATATAATCAATAAATGTTTTATTTTCAATTACGTTTGTTAATTTAATGTTTAGTAAATAACAATAATATAAGAAAATCACACCAATTATTATAAATAAAATAGTTGAAATACTTATTTTATCATAATTAATTAATAATAAAAATGTAAAAAAAGTATAATAAACAATTAATGCATTAAACCAAATATTTGCATTTGCTACATTAATTTCATAAAATGTTGTATTTTGAATAAAATAATTATATAAGTTATATCGCAATTTATATAATTCCATATCTATACAATTTATTTATTTTTTTAATAAACATTGTTTTTCCAATTGTTTATTAAAATCAAATTGCCATCTAAATGCAATAATTGGTTGCAAATATAAATACAATAAAATAATTAACAATAAATATAAATATATAATCATTATTTTCTATTGTTATTAATTATTTTATTATAAATATTATCGTAAATATTATTTTTAATGAAAAAAGCAATCATTACGAAATAATAATTAAATGGATTTTCTACGTCATTTTTAGGTGTTGTTAAAATAAACGTCATTATTATATAAAAAATAATAAGATTAAATATAACTATCAATAAGATATATACGACTGTTATAAAAAACGGTACTAATGTTTTATTGTGTGTTATTATTTCTACATTAATTTCCTTAATCTTATTATTAATACTTTTATTTAAATCATTGTAATATTCTATTTTATCATCAGGTATTTCGTTAAAAAATGACAATTCTTCGTGATATTTCTTAATCATTTTAACTTCATTATTATTCAATAATGATAAGAATGTTATTTTATTATTTGTATTATCATAATTTGGTTTATTTTCTGTTGTAGATGTGCAATATTCCTTAAACTTTTCTTTCATAGAATTGTCAAAAACAACATATTCACGCAAATACATATAAATATCATAAATAATAATTTTCTGTTCTAAACAATTATCTTTATTATTGCTTTTAACACCATTCATAAAAATTGTATTTAATTCTTCAATTCTTGTCAAATCATAAATAATTTCAAAAAAATTATCATCGATTAATATTTCTTTATTTTCATTTGTATTATCGGAGTATATTAATATGTATTCGGCAATTTTATCATCAACTTTATTTTCCTTATCATTCAATTCTTTGTATGGGATATAAACAAACGGTTTATACAATAATTTATATAACATTAAATGAAAAAAACTATATAAAATTATTATTCCTGCAATTGTCAATAATAAACTTGATCTATCTATATTATATAAATTGCCCGAAAACTCTTGATTTGAATATTTAGCAAAAACATTAAGAATTATATATAATAATAAATAAACCAATAATAAATAGATAATATATGAACCGATATTAAATAAGGTAATATTTTGTTTTTGTTCAAAAATAATATAAAACAAATCATCATTCAAATTATCTTTTGTACATTTTATAATATTTTTACTTAAATAATCAATTGATAAACTTTTTGTCATTTTATCATTGACAAACATCGCAATGATATATAAAACGATTTCATAAATTAATTTACATAATGATATCAATGATAAAATAACAATTGAAAATAAAATAATAATACTCGCCAATGTAATATAATATAAAATTATAGTAAAAATACTTGTATAATCTTCGAAATATATTACGTTTTTTCTTATTATTTTTTCTTTTCCCGTTTTCTTCATTTCATCCTTATTTGCTGTTTCAAACTCTTTAATTTTTTCTTCACTTAAATCTCCTTTTTTTAATTGTTTATATAAATCTTTAACTTTTTCAATTTCATTCTGATAATCCTTATCATCTTTAAATAATTCATTCTTTTCCATTTTTCCAATAAGTTCATCAAAATCTTCGATGAATATTAAATCATCTTCGTGTATTTTTTGTTTTTGTTTTATTTTATTATTAATAGATTTCAATCTTTCATTTAATTTTGATAATTCGCTGTATTCTTTTTTAACTTCTATTTTTGAAGAATCTACAATACCCAATAATGATGTATATTTATTTTGAAGGTCAATTAAAGTATCTTTATAATCTTTATCTTTAATCATATCTGTCTTCCATTGTCCAGTATTCGCATTTAGCAATTTGTCAAAACTTGCAAGTTTCGATTTTATCTTTTTTTTCTCATCTTCAGTCAAATTTGTTAAATCTTTATCACTATTTGTATATGTTTTTATAAATGCTTCTACATCCTTATATTTTAAAGGTATATTATTTTTCATATCTTTTAAGTCATTGATATCAAAACCTTCAATTTGTTCCATAACATCGGGAATATTTTTATATGCAATATTTTTATCAAGTAAAATAATATCTGGTTTAAATAATGATGTATATTTTTTATAATATTCTAATAATTTTAAATATATATTATTAATATATCTCTTTAAATCATCTATTTTAATATTATCATCATCATCGTCTGTTTTTGTTGATGATGATAATACATCTAATATATCTTTAAAAGCATTAATATCTTTTTGTAATTGTTTTAAAATCTTAATTTTTTCTACACCTAAATCTTCTGATTTAATTATAGCTTGTTCGCTTTTTAAAATTAATTGTCTTCTTTCCAATTCAGTCGAAGCATAATCATTAATTATATATTTAACAAATATTTCATATAATTCGGAATGTTCTTTAAAAGCATTGATTTTTATTATTTCTTCAATCAATGATTTCAATTTATCTTTTGCTTCTCCTTCTGAAGCATTAATTATTTTATCAATATCAGTTGTTATTTTCGTTAAATCATCTTTATAACTGTCTAATGTTAATAAAATATTAAAAGTTAATTTATCTTGTTGTGGTTTTCTATCTCTTTTTGTCTCTTGTTTTAATAAATCTTTATAACTTAAAAATAAATCATTAATATATTTATTTTTATCCATTTATATTATATTTCTATTATTATAAATATAATATAAAACAAGTATTATTAAAACAATAAAAATAATAAAATAATATACATAAATTGATATTAATTTATAACTGCAAATATTATAAATATCAATTACTATATTTTGAACATTATTCTGAATCACATTATATTCCTTATATATATAATTATATATATCTTTATTACCACCGAAACTATTTTCCATTTGCGTATTGTAATCAAACATTTTATTAAAAATAATTAAATCATCATAACGTAAATATAAAATAGGATTAATGCGAGTTCTCATAACATTTGATGTTTTTTGCAAAAATAATAAATTAAATGTTGAAAAGAAATCTTTCGCTTCTTCGTGCAAATCATTATCCATATAATATTTAATTAATTGATATGTGAATAATGCTGATATTATCTTATCCTTATATAATTTACCATTTTTATCCTTCAATTCTTTAAATCGTTCTATAGTTATATTTTGAATAGGTGCAACATTTTGTGTTATATCAATAGTTATTTTTTTAATATAATTATACAATTTAGAAATGCCAATATTTTTATTAAGGTCATTGCATTTACCGTAAATAAAATCATAATCATATTCATTATTTTTATTTAAATAATTGCAAAACTTTTCAGAATTGATAAAATCAGTATTTATATTATTATAAATAAGATTATTGATAGTATTTATTCTTTTTCCTAAATTGCTAATATTTTTATAAATAAGAATGAAATAAATAATACCTACTATCATTATTGCATAATTTAAAATCTTTGTTAAATTAAAATAGCCACTTTCTTCCATACCTCTTTCCAAAAAATAAAGTTTTATTAAAATGAATATTGGTGTTGTTGCAAATAACAAAAACATATAATCAAAACTTAAATAATCGTTAAAATAATAGATATTTTGTATTTGTTTAAATAATGGACTGTCTATTAATCGCTTATCATTTTTAAAATAAAGAAAAATAGATAATTGGAAATAATGATATACATTCATAATAATATCATAAACCAACCATACCACAGATATTATTAATAATAATATAAGACCTTTTAATGTATATTCTGATAAAAAAGGATTTTCGCAAAATAATGGTTTTCCTTTATTTATTTCTATGACATTATTAAAAAACTCTTTTTTACTATTATAATATTTTTTCAATATTCTAAACAATAAATTGTCTAAATATTCCATATTTAATTATTCTATTTATTATAATGATTTAATTATCCATAATAAAATAAATACTACAATTGGAAATGCTAATCTTACCATTAACTCCTGAAAAGTAGTTAAATCATTAGAACTTATATATGTAGATATATAATGATATCCAATTTTTTCTAAAGATATACCTAAAATTATTACTATCGATAAAATAAATAATTTTAATACTTCTCTTTTTGACATTATCATTCTATCCCAAAATGAATATTCAGGATATCTATTATAATATTGTTGTTGATTACTAAAACCTTCAGCGTTATTTCTTACACGCAATTGTGGTGGTGGTAAAATCTGCTTTTGTTGTGGTGCTTGTTGTTGGGATTGTTGCATTTGTTGTTGATATACTAAATCTCTATTATCTTTTTCCTTTTCCTTTTCTTTTATTTGCGGGGATGAAATAAAATCTTCGTCGTTGTCATCATTAGTTGAATAGGCTAAACTTAATTCTGTCATTCTATAATTATAGAAATATTTATATTATCTTATTATAAGTAAGATAAATAAAAAAGAATGGTAAATTATAATAATATTTTAAATATAATATCCATAATTTTGATATTATTAATATTTTTCGTTATATTATTCGGATGTCAATATAAAAAATATAATTATTATGAAGGTTTCGAAAATACTAATGAAGAAAAAAAGAAGGAAGACGAAAAAGACAAAAGCAATTTATCAGATTTTGAACAATCAATTTTAAAAGGTTTAACTGATGGTAGTTTAAAAACTGATGGTTTAACTTCTCTCATCAAAGAAGAAAAGTTTACGGAAGGTAATTTAAATAACATCATTCAACACGTTGAAAAGTTTAAAGGTGCTGTTTAATTTTCATCTTCCTCTTCTTCTTCCTCATCATCAATATTTTGATTATAATTTTTATACATCAATTCATTTTGTTTATAAACATCAAATAATTTATCACGTGAATAGTCATCTTTATCTTCTTCTTCACTCAATTCTTGTTCTTCATTCTTATATTTATATTCAGTATAATTATTTTTATAATTAGGGTTTAATATTGGTTTAAACTCATTTTTAATAGATAATGCTGGTCTATAATAAGTAATTACATATGTTATCATATGATTAACACCCTTGAAATCATATAAATTGCCAGCAGATGTTTCAAATCTAAAAGTTATTTTAGATAATTTGCCAATCGGGTGAAACTCCCTAATTGGCAATTTGGAAAGTTCTGTTCTTTCATCATTATATCCAACGCTATTTACTTTAAACTTTGCTATTCCTAAATTATAATTAGTATAAGCTAATGAACCAAATGCGTGTCCTTCTATTTCAGGAGAACGCAACACAATATATTTTTCTCCAATAAAAAACACTATACCAGGCGATGTTATCTCATAATTTCCAGTTTTTATATTAAAATAACTATGAAAAAATCTTGAATATCTCTTACTTCCAATATAAGAACTTATATATTTATATTTAATCCCATCGTCTTCGCTTTTTATATTTAAGGAAAATCCTAAAGTTTCTGCGAGTGTGCTATCATACATATTTAATATAAATGGTTTTTTACACGTGAAAGTGATTTTATTCGTAAGTTCTGGCGGATTGCTATAATTAATTATCTGAATTGGCGATGAAACATTAATATTATCTTCAATCGTTTTTGCATTCATTATCGTATTAAAGTTTAATAAAAATGTTTGAATTGTATAATTACCCACAGGTATATCTATTTTTGTAAAAATATTCATATTCGTATTTTGAGTATCTAATCCATTTGCAACAAGATTATCATTTGCACTATTGGCTATATAAAAATAGAAACTATTGTTATATTTATCTACTGAATACATTGTTCTAGGAATACTCGCATCCATAATATCGAATCCAATTACATTTTTAAAAGGAACATTAAAAACAACTTCATAATTATTTGGATCAGGAAAACGTACATAATCTCTACTTTTACTATCGACGATAAATAAATAATTTTCTTTAATACTATTTTTCCTTAAAAAATCAATATCTTCAATTGACATATAAATATAATAAAATAGTATTATTTATATATATTATTATAAAAAAATGATATCAATTATTAATATATAAATCGTGAAAATGCCGAAATCGGATATTCTCAAAAAGAACATATTTGATATTCTCAAGCATCTCAAGCAACACAATGATTATGATAGATATTTGGATGATTTGAAGTTTGAAGACGATTGTTATTATTCGCCTTCTTATAATTATCTTATGTCAATCTAATTTTTGTATTTTTTAAGGTATTAGCCAAATACCTGACCATTCCAATTCAGGACATATAAATATCTTATCAAAACCTTTTGCTCTCAATTCTAAAAAGAATATTACGTGTTCGCAAAGAACGGGAAAATTAAAATCAGTGCAATTTTTATAAAATATTCCATTTTCTTTTCCATACAAATAAAGACCTTGAACTGCCCCATCTATATTTTTAGCATTATTATGAATATTATTTTTGCTTATTTTTTCATATATTTCTGAAAACGATTTTTTAAATTGTAAATTGTAATGTTCAAATAATAATCTTTCTATATTTAATGTTTGTTGTTTAATTTTTTCAAAATTGTCTTCATTATATATAAAACTTCTATAAATATTATCTAAAACTTTTGAAGGATAAGCACTGTATCTTATATTCTTGATTGATGATTTCTTAAATATACACATTCCATTAAATGCTGATAATACAGGTATTAAATCTGTTCTATTTCTGATTTCGAGTTTTTTCAATAAATCAAAAAAATCAAAATCACTTCCTAATACTTCTGCTCCAAATGGATATTTAATATCTCTATATGCAAATGTATCATACATATCATTATATAAATTAGTACCTTTGCATATCAATGCATCAAAATCATATTTCTTATTTAAAACGCTTATTATGCTATCAATTGGCAATAGTTTTGTATGATCCATATCAAACATAATAACGTATTCAAAATCGTCATAATAATCTTTTTCAATTTCTATCAATAATTTATTTCTTGCCATTGATATAATCTCCATTCTACAAGGCTTATTATCGATATTTCTCGCCTTACACATATTTAACAATTCTTCTTCAGTAAAATGTTCAGATATTACTTTTATTCTATTTTCTGTTTTTTCCCAATCCTTAAGATATTTAGCTGTATTATCCGTTGAATTATTTTCATAAAAAACTCCATAACATTTATTGAGTCTTTTAGATAATTCATAAAAATCCTGTTTTATTATTTCTATATTATTTTCTATATTTATACAACATCCAATTAATAACAAGTTCATTTTTTCTTTAAATATAATTATGCTTATTTAAGTTTCTTTAAATAAAATTATTTTATATTTTAAAATAAGATATTAATGTCTAATAGTGTAGAAAAACAGTTATTTGAATATTTTCTAGGTTTATTAGGACAAATTAAGATTTATCATTGGACAACTATGAGTTTTGCAGTACATAAGGCATTAGATGAACTTCATTCAAGTTTAAGCGGTAATATTGATGAAATTATGGAAAATTATATAGGCAGGTCTAATATTCAACCAATTGCAGATTTTGATATAACTATGTCAGCAAATACAAATGCTACAAATGTACTTACTTATTTAGAAAATGAAAAAAATAATATTAAAACAATTAGAAATAAACATTTTAAAGGTATTAGCGAATTACAAAATATAATTGATGAAATGTTATCTGCTATAAACAAAACTATTTATTTATCTAAATTGAAATAATTATTGCAAATCATTGCAAATCAATTTATTGCAACATTCTCTGCCATTATTCAAAGCAATTATTCTAAATATATATAATTTAAGTGCATTTTTTATTGAAGTATTATTATTGTTATTATTTTCATTATTCACAACATTTTGCAAAATATTTACAATATTTGTTAAATATAATGTTATATCACTTCCAAATTGATTAATAATAATAAGTTCATTAATATCATCAATGTAATATCTATTGTTATATTGAATCATCTTAGAAACAACCTCCTCGACAAATCTATGATTTCTCATTTATTTTCTTAATTGTTATTTAAGAAAAATAAATCATTTTTTTTCTTAAATAAATAATAAGTATGGATAATAGCTGTAATGTATGTAAAAACAATTTATTCACTAAAACAATTATTTTATTATTGTTAATTTCTTTTTTATCTTTTTCTATTTTTATTTATTATAAATCACTGAAAAACATAAAACAAAGCGAATTGACAGGACGCTGAATGATAATTGTTGGTGATAACTGAAATGATGGATTTTTTTTATTGATTTTTAATTTTGAATGTTCTATTAAAAAATCTGTTATTTTTGTATCATCATATGGATATGAATAAACCTTCAATAATTCGCTATGATAAAAGAATAAAATAGTTTTGAAAATAATATAACTATAAATATTACATTCATCATACCATAAATTGTTTTTTTGCATTTGAAGCAATTGATAACATTTAAATAATGAATAATTGAGTTCTATCGCTATAAGTTTTTGAAAACTAATATTATAATCTTTACTTACAAATGATAAATGTGCAATTGTTGCCCATAATTCAATTATACATTCATTTAAAATTAATTTACATTTTGGATTAATATTAAAATGTTTATATAATTTAATTTTATTGCTATTTTTAAAATTATCGTTATGTATATTAATATCGTGATGTAATAATTCGTGAATAATTACTTTCGGAAACTCTTCTTTTCTAAATATAAATATTTCATTATTGCTAATAAAAGTAAAACCACTATTTGCATTAAATGGTGTTAGAACCTTATTGCGTTCTAAAATCTTTTTAGCAGATGTTAAAAGTAATGTTATTTTAATTTCTTTATTTTTAATAATTGTTGTTCCTCTATTTATAACACGCTTAATAAACTCAAAATCAATTTTATCATTATTTTTATTATAATAAACGACAACAGTAATATTATTATTAGTATATTTATAAACATCAGTTATTTTTGTTATGTAATCAATGACTTCTTTGATATAAAAAGAACCCTTAAAATAAGATTTTAATTTAGTTTTAATTTCTTCCTTTATCATTCAATTTCTATTATAAAGAAATTAATAAAATTGTTTAATCTCCTTTAAAATTGCTGTTATAAACTTATCTTTTTTTAAATTATTAGCTAGTTTCAATAACAATAAAGTTCTGATTTTAATTTCATCTTTATCATTTTCATTCCAATAAAGACTTCTTATAATTATTTGAGAAACAATATTTGATTTTATTTCTGCTTTTAATCTATTTAAATTATTTTTATCTGGTTTATTCATATATAACCATTGATTATCTTTTTCATTATATGTATATTTATCTTTCAATGATTCATATATAAAATACGCAATATCATAATGATTTTCATAAACACTTATACACTTATCTATACATTTATTTAATTTATCCGTATTATCCATAATATCAATTACATTAATGAATATTTAAATAATTTTTATTTTTATTTTTATTTTTAATTTAATTTAATTTAAAAATAATTATTGTAATTTAATTATTATTATGAATCCATATAACGTTCTAAATATTCCTATTACAAGTTCTATTGATGATGTTAAAAAAGCCTATAAAAATATAGCTCTTAAATCGCATCCAGATAAATTAAATGGTATAACGGATATTAATGAAAAAAATAAAAGAATTAAAGAGTTTATGGATGCAACAAATGCTTATAATACAATCATAAATAATAATAGTTTTGATAATTTTGATTGTTTTGATGATATTGATATTAATTATGATGATTGGACTGAAACATTTAATAATATCACTCAAAGTAAATTATTTAATGAAATGGTTTCTATGTTTAAAAAGTTTAGATCCAAAGTAAAAAAACATTCGATTAATGTTGATATTAAATATAGCGATTATTTCTCTTCCAATAAAAAGAAATTACGCATTTTTCTTAAAAATGTTAATGAACCTGTTTATATCAATCTTGATTGTAAAAAATATCCCACAAATATCATCAATTATTTTGATGATAATGATAATGAACACGAAATAACTATTCATATGATTTTTATTAATGATATCAAAATTAATAATGGATATTATCACTATAATTATGATGAAAAAGATGATGAATATGAAGATTATGAACATAAAAATGATAAGATTGATATTTATTATAATATGCAAATAGATACAATCGATTATATTATTGGAGATACAAAACAATTATTATTTGTAAATAAAGAAGTATTTGATATTGAAATTAAACCATTTTCTGATAATTATATTAAAGAAGGTTTCGGAATTAATGGTGGCAATTTAATTGTAGTTTTTAAATATAATCCTATCAATAAAGAAAAATGGGATAATTTAATTATTGCGGATAAAAATGAAATGGTACGAATCTTGATGAATATTAAAAATGATATAAAGATTTAATTATAATAATTAACATATAAATAATCAATGGCACAGCAATCAAAGAAAAATACTGACACCAAACCTGCTGAAAAAAAAGAAGAAGTTGTTGCACCTGTTGTTCCTCCTCCTGTTGTGGAAGCGAAAAAAACTACTAAGCCCAAGACTGTAAAAGTTGCTCCAGTCCCTGAAGTAGTTCCACCAAAGCAAGAAGAGCCTGTTAAAGAGCCAACTGCTGAAGCTTCTGCTGATGATAAGGAAGCTACAACTGAAAATGTTATTCAAGTACTAACTGATAAAATTAATGTTCTTACTGCTCTTGTGAAGGAAATTGTTGTTTCTCATAAACAAGTTGTGAAGAGTTATGAGAAGAATCAAAAGATTATTGATAAGATTCAAAAGAAACGTGAAAATGCCCGTAAGTCTCCTTCTGGTTTTGCTAAACCAAATAAGATTTCAGATGAACTTTGTGATTTCATTGGTGTTCCTCACGGTACTGAAAAATCACGTACAGATATTACCCGATATATCAATAATTATGTGAAAGAACATAATCTAAATAAGCCAACAAATCGCCGTATTATTCTTCCCGATGATAAACTTCGTGCTATTCTTAATGTAAAGAATGATGAAGAAGTTACCTTTTTCATCCTTCAACGTCTTATTTCACATCATTTTCCCCCAAAGAATGTGAAATGATAAAAATAATAATTTTATTTGATTAAATATCATCAAAAGTTAAATCATATAAATCATTCAAATGATTATCATCAATAGTACAACAACTATTATTATAATGATTAATTATTTTTTCATTTAATTTAAATGTACTTATTAAATTAGATATTTGTTCTGAATTGAGTTTATAATTAATAACAACTTTATTGTTTCCTTCACTTGGTTGAGTAATTATAACAATATCGCCTTTTTCAATTAATATCCTTTTATTAAACTTTCTTAAAGAACCACAAATAGTTCCAATGCAATCTACATTTCTATTTGATGTTATTAAACACCTACAATTGCCAAGCATTTTAATAATAATCCCATATTCCTCTATTTCCTCATTAATTTCATATTTAATTTCTTTCGTTTTGTTGAAAGTTTTATTATTTTTTTTATTTCTTATACTTGATTGATAAGACATAGCTTTTTTATATTTATTAATTAATGTAATTTTATATATTTTTATTTAAAAGATATTGAATAAAATCTATCTATCTATATGAGCAATATTTTTTTAAATGATGTTTGGTGTCTTTATTTTCACGATCCTTATGATATGAATTGGGAAAATAACAGTTATAAGTTTATAACAACGATTAGCAGTATAGAAGATTTTATTAATTTATATAAAGCATTTTATGATTTATGGGCAAAAGGTATGTTTTTTATTATGAGAGAACATATAATGCCAAGATGGGAAGATGAAAATAATAAAAATGGTGGTTGCTTTTCTTTTAAAATTAATAAAACAGAAATATTAGATAAATTATTTGAAGTTTGCAGTTTAGTATTAGGCGAAACTCTTGGCAATAGTGATTTAATTTCAAATGATATTAATGGGATTTCTATTAGTCCTAAAAAAAATTATCATATTATTCGAATATGGATTAAAAGTAATAATAATCTTTCTAAAGACAATTATAATCTCGTTATTCCCTCTTATTCAACCTTAATGTATAAATCACATATTGAAAATATATAGTTATTATTAGTTAATAATAAAAAAATTGATATAACAAAATGATATAAAGACTATTATTATGGATAATAATTTTAACTTTTTTATTAAAAATAATTTTTCAATTATTCAAACTATGTTTCATATCAAAGAAAAAGATGTTAAAATTATTGATAATTATAATAGAACAATTATTAAAAATTATAATATTGATAGATTATTTATTTATATTCCTATTATTAAAACTTGTGTTGAAGAATTATTAAAAGATTTGAAAGATTTTAATATTATTATTAATGAAACTTATAATGATGCAATTAAAACATTTACTTATCGTATTTTCTTTGATATCGAAATTGATAACTTAAAAGATGTTGAAGCTTTTATATTTTTATCTCAAGATAAAAATGATAATAGAAAAATAAATGTAAGTGTTTCCACAAATAAAGATTCGGAGTTGGTTAGCATTTTTATTATGAATCATTATAAAAATAATCATCTTGAAAATGAACTTAAACCACTTATCGCTAATCTAAGTCGTCATTCTTTGGAGCTAAACATAATCTAACTGTTCCCATTGAAGCAATACTGTATTGTAA
>Ga0172367_10003347_pt1 | contig 20904 bp, 14 predicted proteins | sample Lak10m_FD_114542 | JGI IMG/M metagenome (GOLD analysis project Ga0172367, IMG submission 114542) | Freshwater microbial communities from Kabuno Bay, South-Kivu, Congo - kab_022012_10m | ecosystem: Environmental > Aquatic > Freshwater > Lake | place: Democratic Republic of the Congo: South-Kivu... | reverse complement strand
TGATTGCGTATTGCAGCTGGATTAGTATAATTCAATTTCACAAAAAAAAAGCCTTTCGAGTTTCCGAAAGGCTTCTGTGATCCCGTTTGGATTCGAACCAAAGACCTACTGCTTAGAAGGCAGTTGCTCTATCCAGCTGAGCTACGGGACCTAATTTTATTTCAACGTCTCCTGCCGAACCTGAGACCTTCCCGACGCTTCGGTCGGAATGCTCTATCCAGCTGCTTGTCCGCCGCAGTAAACGCAGGCGGGAGCTACGGGACCTAATTTTATTTCAACGTCTCCTGCCGAACCTGAGACCTTCCCGACGCTTCGGTCGGGATGCTCTATCCAGCTGCTTGTACGCCGCAGTAAACGCAGGCGGGAGCTACGGGACCTAATTTTATTTCAACGACTCCTACCGAACCTGAGACCTTCCCGACGCTTCGGTCGGGATGCTCTATCCAGCTGCTTGTCCGCCGCAGTAAACGCAGTCGGTAGCTACGGGACCGATATTAATTCAAATAAAAAAGGGGATGATCGCTCATCCCCCTTTGTCGGGGCGGCAGGATTCGAACCTGCGACCTCCTGGTCCCAAACCAGGCGCGATGACCGGACTACGCTACGCCCCGAGCAATCATCAAATACGTTTTCTACAGATCGTTTTCCGTAAACGGAGTGCAAAGCTAACAAGTTTTCTGTAAAAAGCAAATGTTACCTCAGTACTTTGAGGAGAGAGCGGGATTACATCGTGCTCTCAGCTTGGCTTCGGGTCGAACCCGCTGCGGCTTTCATCCCTTAACAACGTTTTTCTTGGCTTTACATTCAGCGGAGAGAGCGGGATTCGAACCCGCGGTACAGTTACCCGTACGTCAGTTTAGCAAACTGGTGGTTTCAGCCACTCACCCATCCCTCCTGGGTTCAAAGAACTAGGGGGCAAAAATAATAATTCAACTGATAAAATGGTCGATTTTGGTAAAAAAAGCAGCAAGAAATGAATGTAAATTTGAAATTCGGTTTAAATGAGGCTTTTGATCTTATTTGCTCAACACGTTTTTTAATTCCTTTATCTCTAGAATGAAACTCTTCAGTTTCTGTAAACTTTTTTCGTCAGTATCCTTGGTGATCTCTTTTTCCAGACGTATAGCCTGTTCACTCAAATCATCGTAACCCAACTGTTTAAGTGACGATTTGAATTTATGCAACTCAAATTGAATACGATCGAATTGACGTGTTTCTATAGAGTCCTCTATGATTCGGATAAAATCAGAAATAGCTACCTGAAATAGCTCAATGAGATTTTCGTTAAGTGCTGTGGTTTGGGATTGAACCATCGGTTTTTTAAACTGATTGGCAGCACTGTATTTGATGATTTTGCGAAAGAGGTCAGATTCGTCAATTGGTTTCGAAACAAAATCATTGGCCCCGACGGTATAGCATTGTTCAATATCTCGTTCGATCGTATTTCCTGATTGAACAATGATGGGGGTGGATATCTTAAGCACATTTCGAATTGATTTTGTGCACTCAATTCCATCCATGACAGGCATGCGAATATCCATGAGTATAACATCAAAATCAGGATTTTTTGTTAAGCGTTCGATTGCTTCCTGACCATCGTTAACAATTTCTGTTTGACCACCTTTGTTCGTTATAATATGTTGCAAAAAGTGACAGTTGATGGCATTGTCATCAACGATGAGAATTTTTCTGCCATCCAGATTGATTGTTTGTTCTGTTTCCGATTTAACCGTGTCAATTCCATCGGTCAATTTAAGCGGAACAGAAACTTTGAAAGATGTTCCTTTCCCAAATGTTGAATTGACTTCAATAAAACCGTGCATTCGATCAACAATTTCTTTAACGATTGTCAAGCCCAGACCCGAACCGCCATAAGAGATTTCAATTTTTTCACTGGCTTGATAGAACTTATCAAATACATGTGGTAAGTTTTCTTCAGGGATTCCAATGCCTGTGTCAGAGACAGTAAAATCGATAAAGGTGAGGTCATGCTTGAGTGATTTTCTTACTGATAGTGATACGTTGCCTGTGCTGGTGAATTTGATCGCATTACCGAGTAAATTATTCAAAATTTGCCGCAGCCTCAACTCATCCGACTGGATGAAATCAGGTAAACTTTTATCGATTTGGAAAAGAAAGTCAATACCTTTGTTCGTTGCATTGAATTCATTGACCCGAACAATGTCTTTCAACATCATCCCAAGATTCATGTCGAATTCCACAATTCTGAATTCCTTGTCCTGGATCTTTGACATATCCAAGACGTCGTTTACCAAGTTTAATAAGACCTGAGATTGAGCTCTTATCAATGAAATATGCTCAATCTGTTCTCTGTCCAGTCTTGTGTTTTCTAAGATTCTAAGCATCCCCAAGATACTGTTCAATGGCGTTCTTAGTTCATGGTTCATCTTCGCCGTGAATTGGCTCTGAACCTTGAATGCTTCATTGACCTTGGTGTATGCTTCATTTAATTTGTGAGCATATTCTGTTTCTGCCTCGTTTTGAAGCATTTTCACATACTGATTGGCTACGAGCCGACATATATAATCGAGCACGTCTCTGTGAACTTGGGTAAAGAAATCTGTTTTTTCACTCGCAAAGCCAAAGGAACCCAGAGATTTGGACTCAGTGCAAATTGGCATCCATAAACGAGAGCGAATTTCCTGATTTCGTTTATTATCCTTTACGTATTCTGGAATTTGTTCCGAGTGCATGTCTGTGACATAAAGGATTTCCTTCGTCTTGAAAACATGACCGGGATGCCGTTCCATAGCCGTTCGTTCATTGATCTCGTTTTCTTCATCAGTGAATCCGTTGGCATAGAGTAGCTTTAATTTATTTTCATTTGGGATCCACAAGTAAATTCCGCTGTATGGTACAGGCACGAAACGCTCAACAATTCGGTGGGCAGCTTTGGAAAGGCCATATACATCCTGCGCATTCAGGATCTCATCCGAAACGTCACGTAAAATATGTATAAAATCATTCGGGATCACAGCCCTTCGAAGACAGAATAGGCCGCATTACAAACAATTTCATCGTGAGAATAATGTCCTCCGCTCACGCCAATTCCTCCAATTATTTCACCCTTGTAGATGAGTGGTTTACCTCCACCAAGTAAGCTGAAATTCTCCAGAGAATCTACTCCGTTCAAGAGAATCGGATCGTCTTTGATGAAATCATACCATGCCGAACCTGTAGGCATTCCGAATCCGATCGCCGTGAATGCTTTTTTAACGGCAGCTTTATTTGCAAAAAGAATCGTATTGTCCATTTTTGCATAAAACTTAATGTTTCCTGACTTGTCAAGAACGGTAAAAACAATGTTTAGGCCTATTTCTTTGGCTTTTTCTTCGGCTTTTTTGTACATCGCCATACAAAGCTCGAGTGAAATTTCGTGAGTTGAATTGATCATGGTAGTTTCATTAGTCATATAAATGTAGCAGATTTTATTTAATTTCATCCATGCTACAGCGATTAATCTATCTAAGCACGAAAACAGAAAGCTATAAAGGGCACAAAACTATACTGGAACAGTCTGTCAAGAATAATGGTGCGCGAGGTATTTCGGGGATACTACTGGAATATGAGAATAATTTTATCCAGTATCTGGAGGGTGACCCTATTGAAGTATACAGTCTTTTCAAACGAATAGAGCAAGATGACAGGCATAAAGATATTTGGTTAGTAGATTATTCTCCCGTTTCATCTCGTGCCTTCAGTAACTGGGGTATGGGATTTAAGAAATTAAACAATACCGAATTAAAAGCTTGGGGGATAGAAAGTTTAGGTAGTCAAATATCCGCTGATTCGTTGCAGGAGCGTCCCGAATTACTTCAGCTGATTCAAATGATTGAATTTTCGGGAATAAAGTCTGATTAGTGGGTGAATTGAAGAAAAATCCATTCGCTGAATTCAAATACACCCAACATCAAGGGAATTAGCCCGAAAACGGCAAATGATGTTTTTTCAACTTTAGAGTAAATGAACACTACCAGATAAGCGGCTGCAATGAGATAGGGGGCATTTACCGCCAAAGCTCCCATAAACAATGTAAGAAAGGCTGCTAAAAAATAATATTTTCTTGAAGACTCACCTTGAAGCAGCATTGTAATACTTGGGATCAGGATGAGTAAGTAAACGATGACTTTGAGCAATTCCGAGATCGCACTTTTCGAAAAGTTTTGAAAAGTTGCCTCGTTTAAGAAAAAGGATAGCAAAAAAGCAGAGCAAGATAATTTTATCGTCAAGGCACTTGTAAAATAGAGTGCAATTTTAGGTGCGAGCTTAAAAGAATTCCAGCAAATAAATCCTCCGGACAGGAGAGATATTAGCGGAAACAAAGGTGTTGGTAGTAGAAATATTCCATCCTGGATCAGGTAGCCCAACCCATATAAAAAACAGACTAAAAGTCCGAGAGCAACAGCACGCTCTTCTTTCGTCATACTTTTTTAGCCGCCAGAGCTTTTTCTACGTAATCAAAGGTGGACAAGATCACGGGTTTGCCATCAATAACAGCCACATCGTGTTCAAAATGTGCGCTTGGAAGGTTGTCTTCTGTGACAATCGTCCATTTATCATCCAGTTGCACCACCCGCTCTGTTCCCATATTGATCATGGGTTCGATTGCGATGGTTAATCCATTTTGGATCTTTTTTCCTCGTCCACGCCTACCGTAATTCGGTACTTGTGGGTCTTCATGTAAACTTCTTCCAAGTCCATGTCCTACGAGGTCACGAACAACACCATACCCATGTTTTTCTGCATGCTGCTGAATGGCGTAACCAATATCTTCAATGCGGTTGGCTGTGGTGCATTGCTCAATTCCGATATAAAGGCACTCTTTTGTGACTTCGAGTAACATTTTGATCTCGGGTTTTACTTCACCAATTTCGAAGGTGTATGCGTGATCCCCGTAAAATCCTTCGAAAACGGCGCCACAGTCTACAGAAATGATATCACCTTCTTTTAATACACGCTGACTCGGCATGCCATGAACTACCTGCTCGTTAACTGAAATACAAAGTGTATATGGGAAACCATACATTCCTTTGAAGCCGGGAACTGCGTTTTGAGAACGTATATAATCTTCTGCAAGTTCGTCCAGCGTCAGCGTATTTATTCCTGGTTCAATGACCTCCGCGATCTTACCGAGTGTTCGACTGACTATTTGTGCTGCTTCGCGCATGATCTCAATTTCTTCCGGACTCTTATAGATTATCATATTGCGGTTGAATATATTCATTCGGCGGCGAAGATACTGAGAATTTGGAATACGGGATTCTCTGAAAGGCCTTACTTTTTTGGCTTGAATTTAAATCCAATTAAACAAATGTCGTCGGTTTGAGGATGGCCTTTTGACCAGGATTCAAAGAATTTTTCAATTTCAGTGAGTTGATCTTCACCATTTAGGTTTTGAAGTTTTTTGATTTGATCCAGGAACGGTTTTAACTTTAGCTTTTTTCCGTTTTCACCTCCGAATTGATCAGTCACGCCATCACTGAAAAGATAGATCCATTTTTCATTGTTCGTATCGATTGAATGTTTGCTGAATTCAGGGTATGAATCTGCAACTCCAATGGGTTGGCGATCGCCTTTTAGAATATTCTCTTGATCATTTTCAAAAATAACGCAGTTGTTATTTGCTCCCGCGAATTGTAAATCATTCCCCTGAAGTGATACTCTCACAATAGAAATATCCATTCCATCTTTCGCTGTATATGCCGAACCTGAGAAATGATTAACAACTTCATCTCTCACAAGTTCCAATAATTTGTCAGTTCCGATATCAGGTTCCGCAAGTATTACATTGTTCAGAGCATTATTGCACACCAGGCTGACCATTGCTCCGGGTACTCCGTGTCCGGTACAATCAGCAAGAGCGATATAATGGAAGTTAGCAGATTTGTGGCACCAATAAAAATCACCTGAAACAATATCTTTTGGCCCGAAGTACAAGAAGCCATCACTATACGTTTCAAACAATTCTTTTTCTGAAGGCAGAATGGCTTTTTGTAAGTTAAGTGCATAATTAATTGAGTCCTTAATTTCTTTGTGCTGTTCTTCAACAATTACCTTCTGTCCTTCAATGATCCTTTTTTGTTTTTGAGCATTTCTGAACCTGGAATAGATCACCAAAGAAAGTATCAAGATCAAGAATAATATAGCACTAACAAAATATATCTTCATTCTCGATCTGCTTTCTTGCTCATTTGCTTGCATTTCCTTTTTAGCAAGATCCATTTTATGATCATAATTCAATTTCATTTTGAGGGATTCTTTTTCTTCGGAAAGATCACTCTGGTCATTTTTTAATTCGATCCATAATTTATAATATTCCAGCGCTTTTTTGTGATCCTCAATGAACAAGTAGAAGTTGTGTAGTTTTTCTGCATTGATGACTTTTAAATCAATATAATCACTTTGTTTTGAGATTTTTTCAGCTGAGAAGAAATAAAAAGAAGCACTATCGGTATTTTTTAGCTCAAGATAAGATTGTCCAAGGTTGTTCATGTAATATGCAGCACTAATGCTATCTCTAATAAAAAAACTTTCTTCGATGGCTCTTTTGAAAAATGGGACAGCCTTAGAAGGTTTATTAAAAGATATATGAAAATTCCCAATATTGCCTACCGCATTAGCTATGTCATAGGAATCTTTTGATTTTTCTGCAGACTTTAGTGCTAATCCAAAGTATTTGAGTGCTTTGGATTTATTCCCAAGTTTGACGCATAAAACTCCGAGATTGTTGTAGTTTATAGAAAGGTCAAAAGGCGCTGTTTTCTTTTTTAGTGCTAAAGCTTTTTCTAAAAACTCTTCGGCTTCTTTAATATCACCTTGATTAGTGTATAAAACACCAAGATTACTATATAGAGGTGCCATTGATGATATAGAATCAGACTTATTGTATAATTCCAAGGCGTCAAAATAGCATTTGATCGTTTTTTGTTTGTCTCCTATATAATCGTAATAGTAACCCTGATTTGCCAGAGCAGTGGCTTTAATATAGAAGAAGTACTTGAGTCTGCTTCCTTTTGAAAATTTGATATTTTTTTCTGCAAGATCAAGGGCTTTATTGTTCCAGGGCACCCAGTCCTTTGGGTCATTATATTGATCTGCTATATCAATATAAAGCGCAGCCTTTAATGAATCATTAGTTGCTGTTTTAAGCTTTCTCTTTAATGCATCTATCTGTCTACTTTCTTGAGCCAGAAAGAAGAGGGAATTGAATAATAGAATTATAAGCAGTGATAGCAACCTCATGGTTTAAAGATAATTAAACCATTAATGTCCAACAAAATTAAATTTCAATCAAAAAAAAAGACTTCCACAATAGGAAGTCTTTTAGTATAATGGTTTGAATAAATTAAGCCAGTACTGCTTTCACCTTGTCAGCTGCTTCCTGAAGTAGGACTGCTGAGTGAACGTTCAAGCCGGACTCATCGATAAGCTTTTTCGCTTCCTCCGCATTTGTTCCCTGAAGTCGAACAATGATCGGAACAGGAATAGATCCCATGTTTTTGTAAGCATCAACTACTCCCTGAGCCACACGGTCGCAACGAACGATTCCACCAAAGATATTGATCAGAATCGCCTTCACATTAGGGTCTTTTAGAATGATGTGGAATGCTTTTTCAACGCGCTCTGCATTGGCAGTTCCACCAACGTCAAGGAAGTTCGCAGGATTACCACCCGAATACTTGATGATATCCATCGTTGCCATTGCCAAACCGGCGCCATTCACCATACAAGCTACGTTACCGTCCAGTTTCACGAAATTAAGTCCTGCTTCATCAGCTTCCACTTCGGTTGGATCTTCTTCTGTTTTATCGCGCATTGCTGCATAATCCGGGTGACGGAACAATCCGTTTCCATCCAGCGTTACCTTGGAATCCACCGCGATGATCTTGTTGTCAGATGTCTTCAAAACTGGATTGATTTCAAACATCGATGCATCAATACCTTCGTAAGCCCTATAAAGCGACACAACGAATTTGGTCATTTGCTTGAAAGCTTCTCCACTCAGTCCAAGATTGAAAGCGATTTTTCGCGCTTGGAATCCCTGGATACCAACACGCGGATCGATGAACTCTTTGTAAATTTTTTCCGGAGTATGTTCAGCAACGTGCTCGATATCCATTCCTCCCTCCGTAGAATAAACAATAACGTTTCTTCCTTTCTCGCGATCAAGAAGTACGGACATATAAAATTCCTCAGTTTGACTTTCTCCAGGGTAGTAAACATCCTGCGCAATTAACACCTTGTTTACTTTTTTACCCTTTCCATTGGTTTGAAGTGTCACCAGGTGTCCACCAAGAATACCCTTCACTTTGTCTTCAATTTCACCGATACCCTTAGCAAGCACGACACCATTTGATCCGGTTTCCTCCACTTTACCTTTACCACGACCACCAGCATGGATCTGTGCTTTCACCACATACCAGCTTGTACCGGTCTGTTCAGTCAGTTTCTTTGCTGCTTCAACGGCATCTTCGACCTTATCGATCACGATCCCTTCCTGGATAGCGACTCCGTAACTTTTTAAAATGGATTTTCCCTGATATTCGTGTAAGTTCATCTCTATGAAATTTGAGGGTTAAAAGTAGGGTTAATTGTAAAAACAGCCAACTGCTTTACAGAAAAATATCATGTTGTTTATAATATGCTGTTTTTCCATGAACTGCTGATCTCTCGTGAAGCAAATTCCTTGCGGTCACGCTCTTTGATGGAATCCCAGATCTGATTGATTCCGTGTTGCAATGCATCCATTTCTTCGTCCATGGCTTCATGCATGATAGTGGGGTCCTTAAAATAGTGTTTAACGAAATTCGTGTCAAAATTTCCTGAACGGAAAGCATCGTGTTTCAAGACATATTTTCCGAAATCCAGCGTGGTTTTCAGACCGGAGATCTGGTATTCATCAATCGCTTTGATTGTTCTATTGATCGCATCTTCACGTGTTTTACCCCAAACCACCAATTTTGCGATCATCGGGTCGTAATAAATAGGAATATCCATCCCTTCGACAAAAGCATCGTCAACACGAACGCTTCGTCCGGAAGGAATACGATAACGTTTCAGGTTACCGATATCCGGTGTAAACCCATTCAACGTATCCTCAGCATAAACGCGCACTTCGATCGCATGACCGTTAATTGTTAATTCATCCTGACTTTTCGGGAGTTGTTCTCCACGTGCCACACGAATCTGCCATTCAACAAGATCGAGACCTGTAATTTCTTCTGTAACAGGGTGCTCCACTTGTAAACGCGTATTCATTTCCAGGAAATAGAAATTCAAATCGCCATCCAGCAAGAATTCAACAGTTCCTGCTCCTTCGTAATTACACGCTTTGCAAACCGCAACAGCAGCTTCGCCCATCCGCGCTCTCAATTCAGGAGAAACGATCGCACTTGGTGCTTCTTCAACTACTTTTTGATGACGACGTTGGATGGAACACTCGCGTTCAAATAAATAGACCACATTTCCTTGGCTATCTGCGAATACTTGAATTTCTATATGACGAGGCTTGGTAACAAATTTCTCTATAAATACGGCATCATCACCAAATGAAGATCTTGCTTCATTCTGTGCAAGCCGCATTTGTTCAGCAAAATCTTCGGAACGCTCCACCAGTCGCATCCCTTTTCCACCACCACCGGCAGATGCTTTAATAAGGATCGGATAACCAACTTGTTCGGCGACTTTAATCGCTTCATTGACATCGCTGATTGCTTCGTCAACACCTGGTACGAGTGGAACATTGTAGCTCTTGACCGCCTGTTTGGCACTCAACTTATCACCCATCACTTCCATGCTTTCAGGGGAAGGACCGATCAATTTGATTCCTGCAGCTTTTACCTTTCTGGCGAATCCTGCATTTTCAGAGAGGAAACCATAGCCCGGATGGATTCCATCAACACCAAGGTCTTTGCAATGCTGAAGTATGAGATCTTGTTTCAGGTAACTTTCCGCGGAAGGACTTGCCCCAACATAAACTGCTTCGTCTGCCTCAAGCACATGAGGAGCATTTCTGTCAGCATCGGAGTAAACAGCAACGCTCGCGATGTTCATTTTCTTCAAGGTGCGGATTACACGTCGGGCGATTTCTCCACGATTGGCAATGAGTACTTTTTTCATTCAGGTCAATGATTTGCGGATAAAAGTAAGAAATGATAACAAGTTAAAGGAGTAAGGTGGACAAACTCTTGAAAATTCTAATCTGTGATTTCAGTTTGTCGTTTTTTCTTCTTGACAGGATAATGCTTGTTCTCCTTGCTTCTGAACATGTCAAGGAAATACTGGGCAAGTTTGAAATTACCAAAATTGTCAAAATCCTCCTGGTAATGGATACCGGCTCCTTGTGTGAACGGACCGAGGTTCTTTTCCTGAATAACTGAATAATCATTCGACTCATTGAAAACATTAACGCGGACAGTACCATTTTCATTTAAGAGGTATTCTAGTCGCACATCACCAACGAAGGCACTTTGTGTTTGTGCTGACTTCGTGACGTTTTCTACACCGAAACTGCTGTTCAGAATCAATCGATTATCCAGGAAACCTTTTGTAACGCCGAATTTATACGTGCTTTCTCCGCGCAACTGATCAGAATCGAGGTTTACGTTGAGCTTGTAATCTTTCGATACCTGTGATAACATTGAATTGATCTGGTTGGAAACAAGATCCATCGCAGCTGACCCACCGGCAGCAGTTGTTCCTTTAAGCGGTTGGAAACGTTTCCAAAGCATAAGTGAAAAGAATTGACGGTTCAACTCGTCCTTGTCTGCAGTTATTCTATTGATGAGCGCTTTACCGGATTCGTCTGCTCGAGGTGCTTTAATATCAAAACCAATAGTTGGTTTCATTAATGACTCAGTCAGTCCAAGGTAACATTGCACTTTTTGGGTGCTGTTGGCTGTGCTGCCCTGGAATTGATCAGGTGCAATTTCTGTCAGGTTGGCATAGACCTCGTAATACGTTTTGAGATCCAATGTGGCATTGTATGGGTCGCCTGTCCAGGTGATGGCACCACCGTCCTCAATATAGAAAGGTTGCCTGATCGGACCCATCGCGAAGTTGTAAGATCCTTCTTTTACCCGGTAGGTTCCCTCCATGGTAAGGTCGCCGAGATTGTCGAGTTTTACGGCAATATCTCCATTTCCCGACGCATTGATCTCATCTCCTGTAGATTCATTGAAGATAATTCTCATTTTCGCATCCGGAGTTACTCTGAAATTCAAATCTAGGTCAACACCTGTAAAATCGATCTTCGGCTCTTGAATGCTGAAATCTTCTCCTTTTTTCTTGAAGACGATATAACTCTCCTCTTCCTCAAGTTCGCTCATGCCATACATCGGGAAATTAATAGCTGTTCCTCTTTGTGTTTTTAAATCAACCGAAATATCTATGTTGTCCGCGTAACCGAAAATATTTGCGCTACCGGTTACATAAGCTTTACCATAATAGTAGTCTCCCTCCTTATATTTCGTGTTCAAAACGAGGAACTTGCTCATCGTGTTTTGGGAAGGCACGAAACTGATAAATGAAGATTGGTAGACTGACAGATCCTTATCAAGATCGAATTGCAGATCGAAGTTCCAGTTTTCAAAGTTGGTGTGGTAAATGGATCCTATGAGTGCTGCTGAACTGCCATCTTCATCGGTTACAGGCATATTATCAATATAGAACCCATATTCATCCGCTCTGATTTTACCGTTCAAACCAAAGTTGACTCCTAATATTTCAACCTTCGCATTTCCTGCTAATAAATTGACTTCACCATGCAATTCCGGGAATTCAGGTGAACCGGATACTTTCAGGCGTCCATCGACCATTCCACGAATATTGTTCACGACATCCGGATCCATGAATGCATTCGTAAATTGAATGTCAGTTTGATCAAAAACCAGATCGAAATCCAGGTTGTTATTGCTGCGTTCCAGAAAATAATTTCCATCAAAACGAAATGTTTGCACGCCGCGATAGGTGAGATCACCAGCCAGCGCAATACTTTCTCTTAATTTGTTCCAGTCAGATTGTATGTACACATCGCCAACTTCGCGGTCATTCACAACGAGTTGTTGAATGGATGCATCACCCATATAGGTGAGATTCGTGTATGGGTTTGAAATGTAGCCCCAACCGTTCAATGTGCCTTTCATATCAACGGTTGAACCGAGCAATTCACTTATATCTGAAAGGTCAATATCGTTTGCTCTGAAATTAAGTTTATCTGCATCATTTCTCGAGATGCAACCATCCATGAGGATGTACTGATGGCCTCTTTCAATCTTCAATTTAGCGACGTGCAGTTCATTGTTCGCTATGGCAAGGTCAGATTGTTTTTCGATTTCCCAACGTTGATTGTTGATACTGAAATAGGATGGCTGCAGTTCGAATTGGATTTCACTCGGACTGGGAATAAACGTTTTCCATGCGATCTTCGAAGCATCATCTGTACCCTGATCCCAGATGAGCGATGAATTTAATGCATATTGAGTTCCCTGTGAAGTGAAGCCAAGGTCGTGGAAAACGATAGAGTCTGTATAGAAGAATTCTTTGACACGATAATCAGCCACAATTTGTGTGCTTGTGAGGTTCTGACTCAAGGATATCCCCTTGAATTTCATCGTTTGGTAGTCAACTTCGTCAGAGGAGAATGTCAGCGAAAAATCTGACCGTTCACCATCGTAATAGCCCTGAAGTTTACTTTTAGGTTTGATTTGAAGGTCGGGCGCAAAAATGGACAGCACCTCTGTCATCTCCTCCGTCTCAATCTCATAACTAAAGTGACTCTTGATCTGATTCGCCTTTCTTTTTTTCTTCTCCTTCGATTCTGCAACAGTGTTTTGAATTGAAGGGAATACTTTGCTGAACTGCTCTGTAAAATCACCGATGATCGTTTCAAAATCGACTTTCCCTTTAAGCGTTGCATTCGCAACCTTACTTTTTATAGTGAACAAATCTTCCTCTTTGCCTCGTTTTACTGATAAAGTGAGACTTGGTACTTCTATTTCCTTTTTGCCTTCGACATAAACCAAACCTTGAAGTCGTATTGTTCCTTCCATGCGATTTGGATCAGCACCTACGATGTCAACCGAAAAATTAGAACTAAGCCTTGAATCCGCTTTTCTTGTAAGATTCAAATTGCTCAGGATGGCTTCAGAAAGATCTATGGAGAACTGCATGTGCTGTTTCCCTGCGAAATCTATTTTGCCATTGTAGGTCAGGTTCAGATTATCATCCTTAATGTCGATCTTCGCCTCGAATACCCGATCAATAAATTGACCCTTGATGATCTTGATTTTTCTGTAGCCATAATTCAGGTAATCAAATCTGTTGAGATCACCGCCAATGGTGGTGAAATTAATGTTGCCATTCTGGAAGATTTCACCTGCCAGCGAAAACTTTCCATCAACAAAACCAAAATCTTTAGAGTTTATTAGATTTCCAAGCGCAACATTGTAAATACTAATTTCATCCTGCAAGGTGTCTGCTGGCTGAAAGAGATAGGAAACCCCTGTATCACTGAATCTTACGCCACCCCTTAGGGAAAGTGTTCCCATAGCAGTTTTAAGACTGTCTGCCCTTACAGTAAAGGTTTTCAGGCTTCCATTCATGCGCAGATCGGTAGCTAAAATATGGTCAAAACGTTGAAGTTGAGGAGCTATGGGAATATGCTTCAATCCTCCGTCTACTGGTAGTTTAAACGCTTTGAGATCATTGAGTGAGATATAGGCGTAGGTAAGTTGTTCCCGGAAAACAGCCTTATCCATATCTCTGAAATCAGGAAGAATGAGGTCGCCCTTCAATACAGTTGAGTTTCCTGTTCGAAGATAGAGGTCCTGGATATGCAGCTTTTTTACTTCATCCGTTACTTTTCCGCTAATAATGACTTGTTGATCCATTCCTTCCATGGCGGCTGCGAAATAGGAGACATCCTTTAAAGAGACGGAACTTTTTGCCAGAATCGCATCGAAGCGAACACTGTCTTCGAAGGATTGGAAATCATCCATTTCATTCAATAGTAGTTCCAATTTCGGAATAGAGATCCGGGAACGCGGCGTTAGAATTTTTAGATTTTTGATTTTGAGACCGTCAGGTTCAATGCTTGTCGCCATACTTAATCTCGTTAACACGAAACCACTTTTTTCTCGGGCCTGAAGACTTTTCACATCAAAGGCGAGTATTCCTTTGCTGGCAGAGAATCCTGATGCCTCAAGATTGACATCTTTTAAGTCGATGTGGTCATAATCCATTCCAAACGTACTATAGCCCTTTCGGTTGTCGTCATATTTGAAGTCTACACTGCTTAATTTGAGTGTTTCCAGATAGACATCGAATGGTTTGGATTTTTTGGTTTTCTTCCCGCTTGAAAAATAATCCTGAAGAAATTCATAGTTGTAATCACCTGTTTTTGCATCTCTGCTTAGGTGGATGACACCATCGTCAAGTTCCGCCTCACCTAATTTTGCAAAACCGGCTTTTAGATCAAGTTCGTCGAGCGTAGCGTATAAGGTGTGAATGTAGGCGAGCGTGTCTTTTTGTTGATCCAATACCAAAACTCCATCCAGTGCCACTCGATCCAGGAAAACAATGGCAACTTTGTCAATCTTTATGGTTGTGTTCAGTTCTTTGGAAAAAAAGCCCGCAGCCTTTTGAGCGAGGTAAGTTTGAACCGTTGATGTGCGGATAGCGAAAGCCAAAAAAATGATGAACAGGAACAACCAATCCAGACAAATTGAGAGGATACGTCCTGTTATTTTCAGTATTTTTGACATCAGTTACAAACTTACGGAACTTGCCTGAAAAAGATATATTTATTCTGGGTATCGAATCCTCTTGTGACGATACGTCGGCAGCTGTTCTCAAAAATAGCACCATTTTAAGCAATGTTATTGCCCGACAAGAGGTTCATGAGCAGTACGGAGGGGTGGTCCCTGAACTTGCCAGCAGAGCCCATCAACAAAATATTATCCCCGTTGTAGATGCAGCCCTAAAAAAGGCAGGTATCTCCAAAGAGCAGCTTTCAGCAATTGCCTTTACAAGAGGTCCGGGATTGTTGGGTTCATTGATCGTAGGAACTTCGTTCGCGAAGGCATTTGCGATGTCGCTTAATGTTCCCTTATTGGAGGTAAACCATATGATTGGACATGTTCTCGCTCATTTCATTGATGATCCCGAACGTGATAAACCCACCTTTCCATTTTTGTGTCTTACCGTTTCAGGGGGACATACGCAGATCGTTCTTGTCAAAGCGCCTTTAGAGATGGAAGTCATTGGTTCTACAATCGACGATGCAGCAGGTGAAGCGTTTGATAAAGCAGCAAAACTTTTGGGTTTTCCATATCCCGGTGGACCGTTGATCGATAAACATGCTAAAAACGGAGATCCCAAGAAATTCGTATTCGCCAAACCGGCCATCAAGGATTATGATTTCAGCTTCAGTGGGTTGAAGACATCCATTCTTTATTTTCTGCAAAAGCAACAAGCAGCGGATGAGCACTTTATTCAAAATAATCTGGATGACCTGTGTGCATCAATTCAATCTACGATTATCGATATTTTGCTCAAAAAGATATCCAAAGCTTCAAAGGATCTTCATATTGATCAAATTGCCATTGCGGGAGGTGTTTCTGCGAACAGCGGTCTGCGTGAAGCACTGCTGAAAGAAGTCGATGAACAAGGATGGAAGGTCTTTATTCCAAGATTTGAGTACTGTACAGATAACGCGGCAATGATAGCGATTACGGGTAAGTACTTGTTAGAGCTAAATCGATATTGCGACCAATCTGTTGCGGCAACAGCAAGATATTCTATTTAGTTGTTGTAAATATTCGACAAAATGTTAGTTTTGTTCATTGGCAGAGCGGAAATATTCATTTAGGCACTGATAATTCGAAACAATAATTAACTTAATAGAACATCACCATTTTTTTCAAGCGACTATGGAACCGGAACTAATCGAGAAGGAACTGATCTCGTCGTTGAGCTTCAACGATAAGGTAGAGATCAAACAACACCCGGAGTTGCGCAGTCAGATCGACAATGCAACTATACTGGGTAATGCGCACAGGAGTAAAGTTTCGATCATTTTTTATGATGATTCAGGCTTGAAACGCGTGGATACCACCATCTGGGCGGCAGGAACGAAATTCATTTGCCTGAAAGGTGGCGTTTGGATTCCGATCGATCGGATCCAGGAGGTTAAAATTTGATCCAACATTCTTTTAGGAATACAAGGATAATGGAAAGAAAAAGGGTCGGCATTTGTCGATCCTTTTTAATTTTGAGACATGTCGGTTAAAGTATTTTGTATCCTTCTCGTGTTAGTGCCATTTTCATTGATGGCACAGAAGCCGGTTCATTGGACTTGGAACTATGAAGCGAGTACTCATGAAATCCAGTTCAAGGTAGAGCTTTCAGAAGGCTGGCATGTTTACAGTCAACATATTAAGAATGACGTTGGACCCGTTCCTACACAATTCGTTTTTGAGAAAACATCCGGAATCGAACTTATCGGTGAAGTAACCGAACCAACACCTGTGCAGAAGTATGACGAAAACTTTGAGGCAACACTCGATTTTTTTGAAAAAGAAGCAGTCTTCACCCAAAAGATCAAAGGAAGTTCAGGTGAAGTAAAAGGCACGATAACCTATATGGTGTGTAACGAAACAATGTGTTTACCACCTGTTGATCTTCCATTTTTAATAGCACTTGATAAAAATTAATCTATGATCAAAAGCGCATCTTTATTTATTCTGCTCTTCATTTTTTCAGGGACCTTCTCGGCACAGATCGAATTGCCGGAAGATAAGGTGAAATGGTCCTTTCAGATTGATCAGAAAGGGGAAGAGGCTACCGTTATCGCTTCCATTAAATGTGTCGAACACTGGCACATTAATGCGGTCAAATTGCCCAATGGCAGTTTTGGATTTCCTACTTCTCTGTCGCTTAAAACCTCCAAGAATTTTAAATTGATAGGCAGCACGATCGAGCCAAAGCCAATTATGAAATACGATGAGTTGGCTGATGAACAGTTGGCCTACCACGAAGGTAGTTTTCAGTTGAAACAAAAGATCAAGATCCTCTCAAAAGAGGATTTTACGTTGGAAGGCGCGTTTACATTTCAGACGTGCAATGAAGTGAAATGCCTGCCTGATTACACCGCAGCTTTTAAGTTGAAAGTGAAGGGAGCTTCTGTTTCTGCAGACTCAGAAAATCCAATTATTCAGTCCGATGTGCTTCCTGAAGATACCGTTGTCAAGCAGGCTGAAAAAACTGAAAACGGTTCTGACGCGACGCTTGTAAAAGAAATGAAGGAAGAGAAAAAAGATTCGGATGACAAATCGCTTTGGAGCATTTTCATTATCTCCTTCATGAGTGGGTTATTGGCTTTATTTACACCTTGTGTCTTGCCAATGATTCCGATGACCGTAAGTTTCTTTACTAAACAGAGTAAAACAAAAGGTGAGGGGATCCGGAAGGCATTGCTTTATGGCGTTTCGATCATCGTGATCTACATCTTGTTAGGAACTGCCGTGACCGCCATCTTTGGGGAAGAAGCGCTCAATGATATGTCGACCAACCCGTGGTTCAATTTCTTCTTTTTCCTGTTGCTTATTGTCTTTGCGGTTTCCTTCCTCGGTGCGTTTGAGATCAGAATGCCGAATTCCTGGGTGAACAAGGCCGATGCAAAAGCGGATAAAGGTGGGTTGATCGGGATCTTTTTTATGGCATTGGTGCTGGCGCTCGTCTCTTTTTCGTGCACAGGACCAATCGTAGGTACACTTATCGTTGAGGCAGCACGACATGGTGGAATTACTCCGATCGTGGGGATGTTCGGCTTTTCTTTCGCGCTGGCTTTGCCATTTGGATTGTTTGCTGCCTTTCCAGGCTGGATGAACTCGATGCCTAAATCAGGAGGTTGGTTGAACAGCGTGAAAGTGGTACTTGGTTTTCTTGAATTAGCTTTGGCGTTCAAGTTCTTGTCGAATGCGGATATGACCTGGAACACGCACATGCTTGAAAGAGAAGTGTTTTTAGCGATTTGGATTGCCATTTTCCTGGTTATGGCGCTGTATCTGTTTGGGATATTCCGGTTATCGCATGATAGTCCTCTTGAAAAGTTATCCGTAGGGCGTGCCCTGCTTGCTACGTTTTCTTTAACAATCGTCATATACATGCTGCCGGGTATGTGGGGAGCGCCTCTGAATTTGATCTCTGCTTTCCCTCCACCATTGCAATACAGCGAGTCAAGTGGGGTAGGACTTGGAAATGGAGTTGCTGCTCCAACTGAAAAAGGTCCTGAAGGCACAGTGCTCGGACCTCAAAATATCTGGGTATTCCATGATTACGACAAAGCGCTCGCTTATGCCAAAGAAGTGAATAAACCTTTATTCGTTGACTTTACTGGAATCAACTGTGTGAATTGCCGTAAAATGGAACAGCAGGTGTGGGGACAAAAAGGAATTATTGAAACGTTGCGAAACGATGTGGTCATTGTTTCTCTCCATGTAGACGAACGTGAAGATCTTCCGTCGAAAGAGCAAGGCGAATTTGAAGTCTATCCTGGGAAAACCATGTCTATCCAAACGACTGGTGATAAATGGAAAATGATGCAGATCAAGCGCTACAATATTCTGGCACAACCTTTTTACGTGATGCATGATGCCGACGGAAAGGATTTGACGAATGGTTCCGCAGATTTTGAAAATACCAGTAAGCCGGCCGATTTCAAAAAATGGTTGGATAAAGGAATGAAGCTTTTCAGCGAAAAGAAATAAGGCGCACTTTCCATTTGGATTCACTTTGCTAATTTTAAAAAGTGAATCAGTTTCTCCTAACGCCGATTGAATACCTCAAAGGGGTCGGTCCGCAACGAGCGGAACTTCTGGCTTCGGAAATAGGTGTGCGTACATTCGGGGATCTGCTGAACTATTTTCCGTTCCGATATATTGATCGATCGCGCTACCATCAGGTAAGCGACCTTATTGAATTAGATAGTTTTGCCCAGTTGAGGGGTCGAATCATTCAGGTGGTGGAGAGTGGGGGAACCAGGCACAAGCGACTTTCAGCTAAATTTCAGGACGAATCAGGGGTGATCGATCTGGTCTGGTTTCAGGGAGCAAAATGGATCAAACCGCTCTTAAAGGCAGGGGTTGAATATCAGGTCTTCGGTAAGGCAAAACAATATGGTTCGACCTGGAGTATTCCTCATCCCGAACTCACGGAATGGAAGGATGTCCATCAAAAAACGGGCTTGCAACCAGTCTATCCGTCTACCGAAAAATTGTCTTCTAAAGGTCTGCACTCCAAAGGAATCGAAAAGTTGACAGCTGCCTTGGTGCTTCAGATCAAAGGAAGAATACCGGAAACGTTGCCACAAAATATCCTTCAGGAAAACAGAATGATCTCTCGTGAGCAGGCGCTCTATCTCGTGCATCGGCCTGACACCGAACAGCAATACCATCAAGCGCGTTTCAGATTGAAATTCGAGGAATTGTTTCTGTTGCAGCTGGAACTGCAAATCCGAAAACAGATCACCACACAGCGTTCAAAGGGGTTTGTGTTTAAAGAAGTAGGGAAGGTATTCACGGATTTCTATGAGCACTTTATGCCTTTCCAGCTGACCAATGCCCAGAAGCGTGTATTAAAGGAAATTCGCAAGGATTTTCTTTCTGGACATCATATGAACCGTTTGCTTCAGGGAGATGTGGGGTCAGGAAAAACACTTGTTGCCTTACTTACCATGCTCATGGCTATTGACAATGGATTCCAGGCAGCATTGATGGCCCCAACGGAAATCCTCGCGCAGCAGCATTTTGAAACGATCAGTTCGCTATTGAATGGTTTACCGGTTGAATTACGCTTGCTTACCGGCTCTACAAAGAAAAAAGAGCGTGATGAGATTCATGCAGGTTTGTTGAATGGATCAATCCAAATGCTGGTCGGAACACATGCCTTACTGGAAGATACCGTTCAATTTTCAAATCTTGGCATTGTTGTAATCGACGAGCAACATCGTTTCGGTGTCGCGCAACGCGCAAAAATGAGAGCGAAAAACACGATTCCACCGCATGTATTAGTGATGACGGCAACGCCTATTCCGCGTACGTTGGCGATGACTTTCTATGGTGATCTGGATGTATCGGTGATCGATGAATTACCCCCGGGAAGAAAGCCGGTCACAACCATACATCGTTATGAATCACATCGTTTGCGCCTGTTTGGTTTCTTGCGCGAACAGATTGCTTTGGGAAGGCAGGTCTACATTGTATATCCGTTGATCAATGAATCCGAAAAACTGGATTTCAATAATCTCATGGAAGGATACGAAGCCATTTCAAGAGCTTTCCCTTTACCTGATTACAAGGTGAGTATGGTTCATGGTAAAATGAAACCGGAAGACAAGGACTTTGAGATGCAGCGTTTCCTCAAAGGTGAAACGCAGATTATGGTGGCGACAACGGTGATAGAAGTTGGAGTGAATGTGCCCAATGCATCCGTCATGGTCATTGAAAGTGCTGAGCGATTTGGACTTTCTCAGTTACACCAGTTACGAGGGAGGGTAGGTCGAGGTGCGGAACAATCCTATTGCATTTTGATGACCGGGCAAAAACTTTCTAAGGAGTCATTGAAACGTTTAGAAACCATGGTTCGCACCAATGACGGATTTGAGATCGCTGAAGTCGATTTACAGTTACGCGGTCCCGGAGATATTATGGGAACACAGCAAAGTGGTATGCTAGATCTCAAAATTGCAGATCTTGCCAAAGATGCGCAGATTGTTGTGATGGCGAGAGAACAGTCCAGAGCATTACTTATTGCGGATCCCGATCTAACTTTACCGGAGCACACAACATTAAATTTAATTCTTCGGGAAGCGTTGAATTCGCGTCC
>Ga0172367_10003346_pt1 | contig 20905 bp, 20 predicted proteins | sample Lak10m_FD_114542 | JGI IMG/M metagenome (GOLD analysis project Ga0172367, IMG submission 114542) | Freshwater microbial communities from Kabuno Bay, South-Kivu, Congo - kab_022012_10m | ecosystem: Environmental > Aquatic > Freshwater > Lake | place: Democratic Republic of the Congo: South-Kivu... | reverse complement strand
GATGGAATGTTTGATCGAGATTCGTGTATCCTATGATCTGTAATCCTATCTTGAGGATAATTATATGTTCTTATTTTTTCTGATCTGTCTCATGTTCATATTTGGTCTCATCTTAATGATTTTTCTTCTTTTATTTTTTTGTCTATTTCTATTTGGTATAATCTAGATTTTAATACTGAAAAAGCCTTTTCTTTATTGTGTAATTGGGACTTACTATCTCATATATCTACAATTAATCCTGTTGGTAAATGTTGTATTCTTACTCATGTTTGGTTTTTGTTCGCGTTTTGTCATCATGAAGAAGATCATGCATAAGTATCCATTTGTATGTCTTTGGGATCTATTTTAATATCTACGTCTTGAGCTTCTGGCATAATTGCAACAGTCACTGTAGATGTATGTACTCTTCATTGAGATTCCGTTTCTGGGATTCTTTGAACTCTATGTACTCAACTCTCAAATTTCATTATAGAATAGACACTTTCTCAAGATATTTTAACTATAACTAATTTTACTCAGCCTATATCGCTCATTTGTTCTTCTATTATTTCTGTTTTCCATCATTTTTTTTGAGCGTATCATAAGTACATTTTAAGTAATTCGGTTCAAAATAATCATGCTTCGTCTCATCAAGCAGCGGGTCTGATTTCTAAATAAATATTTTTATCATCCATTGGATCTTTGGGCAAAAGAGCTATTTTTATTTTTTGATCTAATATCCCCAATTCTGATTTAGCTTCTTGTAACTGTTGTTTAGCTATTTCTAAGATTTCTCAATCTAATTCTGTTTTTAATAAATTTTCAGCTTCTAATAATTGATTATTATAATTTTTATATTGTACACAGAGATTGTAAACGTTTTCTAATCACGACATTTCTTTAGAAATAGCAACGACCTTTTGTTGGTCTGAAACTATGTTTTCATCCATCATTTGATTTCTAAGAGTTTCGTATTTATTTATAATTGATTGTAATTTATCTAACATAAGCGTAGAAACGTAAAAATGTAAAAACGTTGAAACGATTTATATATTGATAAATCCGTTAATAGAAAATGTTTCAGAAGATTGTGAAAAGTATATTGAAAATAAATTGAGTTGCTCTGTATATAAATGGTCATATTAGAAAAAGTACTATTATAAGTCAAAATATTCAGAATTTTTCTAGGTTGTAAGCTTTTTCTTTTAAAAAGAACTTTATTATTCTAAATCAATCTAAGGGAGGAATTGGAATCATATTAAAAATTGCTAATCATATATTTATGATACTAAAATTTAACCAAAATGTATTTACTATATCTATATTTGTTTGATATATAGCAGTTATTGGAAGTCATAATAATTTTGAATATATTAATACAATAAATATTCATATTATAGCTAATATTAAATTTGTGCTTGGTCATGCTAATGATACTATGAGTTCTCATTTAAATGGATTTTTGTAATACATTGGATTTACTTGCACTGGTTTTCACCATCAGAAATGTACAAAAAAAATCATTAAAAATCATATAGGATCTATATGTTTTATAGGATTGGGAGTTAGTCTTCATTGTAATTTGGGCGTAGGATCTCATAATTTATAAGAAACATATGCATGAGCGTATTCATGCAGTCAGATAGATATTGCCAATATAATTGCTAGTTGTATAATATTAAATATATCCATTTCTATTTATTTAAATTTTCCCATATAAAATTTTTGAAATTGGATATGTTTCGTAATTTTTTAGAATCTATTTTTACATTAGATGTTAGATTTAGGTTTTTATATATTCTCTTTCTTCGATTATATTCATATATACTATCATATCATGTCGAAAACAGTTGTTTTGATATGTTTGGTTTAAGTTGAAGCTTTGTAAAAGTATTTCATAATATCAAAAACGGCATATCTTGTGCATATATTTCATTTATTTGTCAGACTGTGTTTTCTGTATTTCACTTGAAATAATCTTTAAGTAATCATACTATTTTGCTATTTGTATATTGAGATGGGTTAATATTTGGTTTTTCTATACTAAGTAATTTTATTATATCATTTTTTAATCATAGATCTATATTGCTTATAACTATATCATAATTTCAAACTGTGAGTTTTCATTCTAATTGATTAGCATCATCAAATCATTCAAAAACAAAATTTTCTATTATATCAAATTTTTTAAATATTTCTTTTAATCTATTTACGACAAATATTGAATTTGGTTCTTTAAAATAAATTACTGTTAGTTTTGGTTCGAGTCATGTATTTCAAGATAATATTTCGTTTTTAGTTAAATTGTATATATCAAGACTTAGTATTGTTTGTTTTTTTCATTTAGTTGTTCAATAAAAATTAAATTTATTCAATCAATTCGATAATTTGTCTTTATTTAGAATTATTTCTATTAATTTTTCTTTTGCTGAATATTTTTCAGGAGATATTTCTTTTCATGTATTGTAATTCATACTTATTTTATCATATGCTTTGTCTATATTTATATTTAAATTAATATTTCAACTTAGATTTTCTATATAGAATGTTAGTCTGTTATTTGTTCATTTTAGAGGTATTTTTTCTGGTAGTGATTTAATTCATATATCTAATAAATCTTCTTTTGTTATTGCAGATCATAGCGATATGCGATTTATAAAACTTTTAATATTGTCTCATTTACTTAAAAAATAGTTAAATAATTCTCAATTATCTTTTTTTATGTGATTCATATAATCTCAGTTGAAGAAGTTATTTATTATTAATCATCAAAGAGCTCTTCTCAGTCTTACACGAGATTTTTCTGATTTTGTATTGAAAAATATTGTCATTAATTTAGTGCTAAGAAGATTTTTTGTTATGTATACATCTATTTGTTGAGGATATACATAGGAATCTACTATAGAAGATTTTCATTGACTTATGTTGTTTGAAAATTTTTCAAAAGATTCTAGATTTTTTACTTGATAGAATCATAGTTTAGTATCATTACAAGATCATAAATCAAATATTAAGCTATATGGATCTGAGGTTTGTGGCATTATTTTTCAACAATTTGAAAATACTGGTTCTATTGAAAAATTTTGTTGATAATTTTCGATACTGTCGTCTATAAGTGCGTGTTTGGGTAATATATAGTTTGCAAAAAACAATGTGTTATCTAGAGAACTTTGTGGAAAAATTAATTTAATTTGATCTGTTTCGTTTAGTACTATAATATCTTTATATGTGTTTAGTTGTTTTATGTTCCAAATATTTTTTTTAATTATTTCACTGTATGTAAAAAATATATCTTCAAGATTTAATGGCACTCAATCTGATCGTTTATATTCTCAAGATAACGATATATAATATGTTTTGTAGTCATTTGTTTTTACACTACATAATTTGTCTGTGAACTCTATATTTCAATCTTTACTTATATCGTAGTCTAAACAACTATTGAAAAGTAATCATTGGTAAAATAAACTTTGCCAATCATTTTTTAGATATGGCAAATAAGATGTTGTGTTGAATATTCATTCTACAAATGTTCATCATTTAGCAATTACTTCTTTAGAAGATGACCGTATGTATTGGTATGATATATAAATGCTTATTAAAGCCCAGATTATAAGTGATACTGAAAAAAAATATCTCAAAGTTCTTTTTATAGATTTTTTTTCTTTGAAATAAAACATATTATTTAGTATATGGTAAAACTAATACTGTTAAAGTAAATATTACTCAAGATACTATAGCTACTTGTTTAAGTTTTCATTCTATTGATTTCTTACTTCAATATTCGTTTGATCAAGAAAGTCATCAAATTCACATTCATATACCTCATTTGGGGGACATCATTAAGACTGATCATATAAATATTATTCAACTTAAAATCATTATTGTTGTAAGTAGTATTCTCATTTTTTTATATAAAAAAAATAAACTATTTATGTAGTGTATGTATTTGCTTTGGAATTTCAAATAAAATGTGAATACTGTTTATGTCATAATTTAAATAAATTTAATTATTTGTATTTGAAAAAGATTCCTTAAAAAATAATATGTTTTTGTTTATAATTTTATTTGTTTTATGATTATTTGAAATAAAGAAGGTATAGAAATTTTAAAAAAATATTTGGATAATTTTGTAAATAAAAAAAAATGATCTATTCCTTTTTTTATATTATCTTGACCAAAAAATATAGGTAAAACAACATTTATTCAAGAATTTATAAAGGAATATTTGGGTCAGTTTTTTGTGCAAGATTTTTTGTATGTTAAAGATTTGAGCGATATTATAGGAATTCATAATTTGAAAGTAAAAACCCCCAAAGAGAATGATAAACATTTTTTGAATATTAATGATAGTGAGATTTATGAAGATTTGTGAGTGAGAGATATAAATCTATGGCTTCAACAGTCCCAAGTATGACCATTTAAGGCTGTGCTTTTGGAAAATATAGAAAGGATGGTCCCTGAGGCAGCAAATGCTTTTTTAAAAACTTGTGAAGAACCTTTGGCTTGAAGAATAATGTTTGCTACTACTTCTCATCAATCACAATTGTTAGATACTATCATATCAAGAGCAATACTAATAAAATTTCAAGAACTTAGTAATGATGAAATACTACAATTTATGTCTGAAAAGTGATATTTTCAATGAGATGAAAAATTTTCTAATTTTGTTTGTAATATGGCCATGTGAAGACCATGAGTTGTAGTCAAACTTAATGGTATTTTTGAAAATAATGATTGATTAAAACAGGATTTTATAAAACTTGTAGATATTCTAAGTTCAAAAAAATCTGTTTTCTATGCTCAAGATATACTTAAAAATTTAAACAATCATTGATATATAGATGGATTTATTGATTGATGGATATCTTATTGTGTAGAAAACGATATGTTTGATCAAGCTCAGAAATGGCTTAAAGTAAAAAAAATGATTAAAAATAATGTGGGTATAGAAAATCTTATTTTATACGGTGTTTTAAATTAGTATTCCAATATAATATTTATTGGTCAATCGTTTTGAGAATCCACTAGCATGTATGCTCAAAATTCTCATGTTTGTACTTTTATATTGTATTGTTTTAGTTTAGATATTATTTCTTCGTAGATTCTATTAGCATCTTCATAACCAGCACTATCTCAGAAGTCTAATTTAGTTCATTTTTTGTTTGATCAATATAATGTGAAATTGGATATTAATAATATTTCTCAGTTGATATCGTTGATTGATTGATCTATTCTATGAGTTTCAGGATTATGAAAAAATTTTGTAGATCAGATTTTATTTACAAATTTATCTATTTTTTCTTGATAGTTATTTATATCTTTTGTGCTTATTCATACGTAGATGAGTAGTCATTTATCTATTTTGTTGATTATATTTTTTTCTGTTATATTTACGCTAGCGTGATTGACTACTTGGATAAGAAATTTCATTTTTCTTAATTCAGAATTTAAAATGTAGAATTCAGAATTATTCTTTTTTTTGGTATATTATTGAAGGATTGAGATTAACTTCGAAGCTTTCTAGATCAAAGACTTCTTTAAATAAATGTTCATCTTCTGTGTTTTTTCCTGTATCTATTTTATTTAATTCTTCATTTCAGAATATTTCTTGAATTTTTTTGAATCAATTTATTAGGATAGGCGCAGATAATAATGCTAATTGTTTAACAATATATAAAAGAAATTGTAAATCTGAAATCGCTTCATCTTTTGTTGCTTCGTCTTTATATTTTTTTCGTGGTTCTGCTTTGGTTATAAATTCATTAGTATTTTGAACTAGTCTATATCGATCTTGTAAATATCATTGGATATCAGCTTTTTCTAAATAATTTTTCTCTATGTAGTGTCAGTCGAACCCATTTTCAAACAAACTTGTTAATTTATTATCGTCATCTTTGAATTCTTCTCGTTTAGATTTGTTTATTTTTCACTGTTTGATATTATATTTTGCACATAGACTAGTAACTCTATTTACAAGATTTCCTCGTCATCATATAAGCATACTTTCATACATATTGTTTAATCTTTCTAGAGAAAAATCTCAATCACTATGTAGGGGGACATCATAAAGTAATTGAAATACAAATCAGTCTCTTTCAGTATTTTCTAATACTTCTAATGGGTCGACTCAGTTCCCTGCAGATTTACTCATTCTTGCTCAGTTTAGAGTCAAAAATCAATGTACTATTAATTTTTTTGGTAATGCTATATCTGCTGATAAAAGCATTGCTGGCCAAAATGCAGCATGAAATCTTAAAATATCTTTTCATATAATATGAATATCTGCTGGTCGAGTTTCTTGAAATTTTTTTTCATCATTTTCGTATCATTGTCATGTAATATAATTTGATAATGCATCACATCGTACATACATTACGTGTTCTAGATCATTTGGTACTGGTATACCTCGTGGTAGAGTTTCTTTGGGACGAGAAAAACTTATATCTTGAGCGTTTTTTAATCGTTCCAATATTTCATTTTTTCTTGTATCTGGATAAACTTCATATATCTTTTCTGAAATAGCTTTTATTGTTTGGTCTTTATATTTTGATAATTTGAAAAAATAATTTTCCTCTTCAACTATTTCAATATCTAGACTAGGATGATCGGGACATTTTTTATCTACTAATTCTTTTTCTGTGATGAATTTTTCACATCATGCACAGTACAATCATTTGTATTTTTGTTTATATATATCTCATTTTTCTACTAATTTATTTCGTAGTTTTTGTGCTCATGGATAATGTAATTTGGAGTCGGAGGTTCTTAAAAAATTATCATATGAAATATCTAATCTTGAATAAAGATCTTTAAATACTCAAACATTTGTATTTAAAAAATCCATAATTTCTTTTCATTCTTTTTGAGAGGTTCTTCGATTTTTTATTCAGTGTTCATCTGTTCATGTTTGAAAAACCACTTCTTTACCGGTTATTCTATACATTCTTGCCATAGCATCTGCTTGTATAATTTCCAAGGCATGTCCCATATGCGGTCTTGCATTGGGATAAGCGATTGCAGTAGTGATGTAGAATTTTTTTGTCATGTGTTTTAGTTAGATTTTAAATTATGTTTTTTATAAGTTATGATTTCAAAAAATATTTTCAAGTGTAAAAAAGTTTTTTGTCACAAAAACTGATTTATTTCGTATCAACTAATGTTCAAATGTTTCAATGTAACAATGTAACAATGAAACAGTTTAACATTCTTAGCCCTTTCTAGTCATTATGAATAATTTTAATTTCAACCACACATCAATTCTAGCGATTGAAACACCGGTGAACGCGTGAATGTTTTGTGATTGGAGAAAAAATTATTGATTAACCATAGAGAGGATTAAATGAATTCAGAATGTAAAATGTAAAATGCAGAATTAATAAACTGAAATATAACAGATTACTTTTATTTAGACGAGCCTCTCTATGCATAATTGCTAGGGGGGTTTTTGAAATGTTAAATTATGAATGTTAAATTATAAATTGAAAAATGTTTATTAAAGATTAAAGATTTATTTGTTTAAATTATAAAAAATGCTTATGTTGATTGTAAAAAATGTTCAAAAAATATTTAAAAAAAGGATAAAATCCTGATCTTGGTTTAAGAACTTATTTATTCCTCAATGCGAAGATTTTCATGCTTTGAAGTCAATTAATTTTGAAATTAATCAGTGAGAAAAGGTCGCTTTTATCTGACCAAATGGTGCTGGTAAATCTACAACTATCAAAGCTATTCTTGGAATACTTCATTATGATAGATGAGAGATAAAGGTTCGAGGTATGGATCCAAGAAAACAAAGAAAAGAAATATCAAAATTTACTTCTTCAGTTTTTGGACAGAGGAGTCAGCTTCTTTATCATCTTCCCTTGATGGATAGTTTTAACTTTTTTAGAATTATCTATGATATTCCTCAAGATGTTTTCGAAAAGAGGTTAGAAAGATTTGTAAAGAGATTTGGAATTGATGAATTTATCAATCAACCTGTTAGAAAACTTAGTCTAGGACAGAGGATGAAATGAGAAATCGTAGCATCATTGCTTCATTCACCTAAAGCAATATTCCTAGATGAGCCTACTGTAGGATTGGATATTATAGCAAAGAAAGTTTTGTACGAAATACTTAATGAAATCCATAAAGAAGAAAATATCACTATTTTTCTTACTTCACATGATCTTAAGGATGTAGAAAACCTTTGTGATAGGGCTGTTGTGATCAATAGAGGAGAAATATTGTATGATGGTCAGATTGAAGATCTTATGAAAAAATATGCTAATAAGAAATTTATAAGTTATAAGGAAAAGTGAAGCTTGGATTGGAATGATATAGAGGTACCCAATGAAGCAAAATTTGTAGAAAGTGCTATTAAAGAGCTGTATGAAAAGAAAGAAATAGAGGATTTGGAAATACAGAATGTGCCTTTGGAAGAGATTATTGAACAGTTCTATAAGTAAGTCGAAGGTCATTAAATCTCTATCCTACACTACTCCGGTATTATGATAAAAATTGATTAACATAAATAAAAGCTTTGCGATAAAATTGTAGGGAATGGTCGCGACCATTCCTTACGAGAGAAAAAATTATTTTTAATTAATTTAGTATAAATGAAAAAGAGTTTAAATATTTTAAAATTTGCTTTTAAAGAGCAGCGAGAATATAGACTAAACTTTATTCTTGGTATGATCACTATGGTTGTCAACGATTTTATATTCTTAGCGATATTTGTTATCTTTCTAGGATATTTTACTGGAACAGGATTGAATTTTGGTAATTTTCTTTTAATACATTCAATTATAGCGTTTCAATATGCGATAGTTAACTGAGTATTCTCAAATATATGAGATTTGCCAAGTATTATAGAAGAGTGAAAACTTGATTATTATTTATCATTTCCAGTAAATACATTGAAATTTATTGTCTTATCAAAGATAAAAGTTCATAACCTTTGAGATGTCTTATTTGCTTTGGTATCTATGATTATCTACGCTGTCTCTTTCTATGAATGAGCTTGGTATGTATTTGTTTCAAAATGGCTTATCATAGTTTTTGTAGCGTTATTCTTTGCAGCTGGCTTATTTATTATGGTAGGATCTATATCTTTTTGGCTTCAAAAATGATGAAAAGTAAGAGATCTTTTCCAGAGCTTTTTCTTAGTCTTTGGTAGCTATCCACCTACTATATTTAAGTCAGACAAACTTATGTTTGTTCTTATTTCTATGATAGGACTTTATCCTGGAGTATATTTGCCCTATCAAATGATAGTGGGGAATTCGAGTATGCTAGATCGGATTGTTTTGTTTGTGTCTGGAATATTGATGTTCGTGATATGAATATGGATATTCAAAAGAGGACTTAGAAGATATAGTAGTGGAAATTTGGTTGTACAGATGTAGATAAAAATGTTAAATTAAAAATGTGAAATGTTAAATTTATTAGTTAAACAAATTAAATGTTAAAATATATAAAAATCTGATTTTATTTTGTGAAAGAAATATTTTATTATTCTTATATGCTCGTACTTGCTAATATCCATCTCTTATTTTTGATATTTGTGTTGACGAGCCTTGCAATGTTTGGAGCAAATGCAAAAGGAGTAGATAATATCGCTGGTATATCAATCTGATTTTATGCTTGGTATGTTTTCGTTACAGAGATAGTGATGACAAATCGGAAAGATCAGACACTTATCGATGATGTAAAAAGTGGAGCAATTATAATGTATCTTAATAAACCTATTCATTTTGTATGATTATATTTTTCTCAAACTTTTTTCAAAAATCTTATTAATGTTTTGATTATATGAGTGTTTTGTTGAATAGTTTTGTTCTTATTCTTATGAAATTTTCCATGGTTTGGGATAGTTAAATTTGCTTTATTTATGGTATCATTTCTTGTCGGAATAGGTCTTTTGTCTTTGATGTCACTCATGATAGCGATGTTTGCTTTTATACTTGAAGATAGTACTTTTGTAAGATTATTGATAAACAAATTATACTTTATCTTTGGATGATTATTTTTTCCTTTGGATATTTATCCTCATCGATTAAGAGTGATTTCAGAATTTTTTCCTTTCAAGTATTATTTGTATGCACCGGCTAAGTTCTTCTCTACATGAGATACAAGTTTTTTCCTAAGTTATTTTCCTATTCAAGTTTGTCGGTTAATAGCTATGTTTGGAGTGATATTCTTTATGTATAATAGAGCAGTGAGAAGATTGGAGATTAATGGATGATAAGAAAAAATCCCGCATGTTAAAGTTTTGGCGGGATTTTTTTGTTTGCTTTTGTAGCACCCGGGGTTTAGTTTTGTTTGTATATTAACCCTGGGTGTAAGTTCTAAATACTACTTAATTTCGTACATTTTTTTTCATTTTAACCCATCTAGTGCCATATCAATTTTTGATTTTTCACTAGCATACATTGTGTAGATTATATCATTTTTTCTTACTTTATCTCAGATTTTTTTGTGAAGATACAATCATGCTGTTTCATCTATTGGAGATCATAATGTTCTAGCAGTATTGTTTATGAGTTTTAAATCTATTTTTTTTATTGTTCAATTTTTTTCTGCTTTTACTTCTTTTTTGAATTTTCATAAACTGAGTTCTTCAGATTTGATATTAGGATTTTTTCATCTTTGAGCTTTGATTATTCTTTGCATTTTTTTCCAAGCTCTACCTGATTTTAATTCATTATAAGCTATTTCATAAGCTTTTTTTCATTTTGCTATTCAAACTAATTCTATTACTTTTGCACATAGATGTATTGCTTTGTTTTGTAAGTCTATGGGTCTAAGTTCATGTTGTTGTAATACCCTAAGTACTTCTCTAACTTGAAGATGTGGTCAGATACCAGCTCAAATCGGTTCTTTTGCGTCTGTAATTTCTACTATCATTTTCATTCAGAGTTTTTTTCAAACATATTCATATTTTTTCTTTAGTCGTAGGGCTGTTTTTTTATTAGCAACTTTGGCTGTTGGTCAAACTGGTATATCTATTAATGAATGGTTGATTCACATTGCAAATTTTTTTGCCATTATACTTACCACTGTTCTGGAAAATGATTGCATAGATAAAGGATATGCAACTTTGATAAGTTTCTCATCTGCTGGAGCTAGATCTAGTCATCATCATCGGACTAGACAACAATTTTCTTTTTTTACTAAATTTTCTATTTCTTTTTTGCTAAAAGATATATCCATAAGTACATTGACACATTCTCAAGTAGCTGCTGGTGTTGTGATAGATTTGGAAAAGGTTTTTGGCATTTTGATTCCTAGTGATGCTAATATAGGTATCATAATCATAGTAGTTTCATTACCGGGAACTCATCACATACAATGTTTGTCAGCTACAATTCATTTGAAATGAAGCATTTCTCATGTTTCAGCCATTGCTTTTGTCATTATAAATAATTCTTCATCACTTGCTTTCTTAAAAAATCATAGTGCTGAAAAATATGTTATCAAAGTATCTGTAAAACGATTTGTAGAAATATCTTTCATAATAGCTAAAATTTCTTTATAGTTTAATTTTCATCATTTTATTGCTTTTTTAAGCGCGTCTAGAGATTCACTTGAATTTGTAGTAAAACGAACTCAGACATTTTGATTTTCTTTGATTTTATATTTTTGATAAACATCTTTGTATAATCATATTTCTCTTGGGTTTACAAGATGATTTGTAAGATTTACGTTTAATACTATTTCTTCTCATTTGTAAAAAATAGATACTTTATCCATAGCACTTATGCCATATTCTCGAGCTTCTTGTTCATTTAAAATTACGATTAATTCTTCTCCATCTTGGATATCAATTAATTTTGTTCTTGCGTGGAATACTTGAGACATTTACTTTAATTTATAATTTAAAATTTATAATTCAAAATTGTTTTAGTTAGATTCTCTTCTAGCTGCGTGTCTTATTTCTTTGTTGTCTTTTTTTTCAAAGAATTCAATTGCTTGAGCTAGTTCTATATGGTCTTTTGCATATTCATGGATATCTATTCATTGTTTGTAAGCTTCACATGATTGAACAAGGGCAGTTGCTCATTTTTTTGTTCCTCATGGATGAGCATGACAACCTGCTCACATAGTAGTTATAAAATCTACATTTCACATCACATCGATAAAGGGTTTTAGTAATGTAGGATTAAGTCATCCAGAGATTATGGGACAGCATTTTTTTAATCATCTTCGTGAATCATCTTCTAATGTTACATGCTGATGATGATCTTCTTGGACGCTTTTTATCCAGTCTTCATCGTGTTCTGGTATAGTTCATCGTGATTGTTGAAATATATGTCATGGAGTGTCCAATCAAAATATATTATGAGCTGCTGTTACATCTTCTTCTGGAGTCCCTGCCATTTTACCTACTCAAGCTGTTCAAGTATGTATTCATGATGCTCAGGCTAATCTTGCAAATTTAGACAAAACTAAAACAGTATATCAGATTGGATTTTCTGGCCTTGTAAATGCGCCATGTCCAGCTCTATGGAAATGTATAAATACATCTGGATATTTTCTTCTCAGTGTCTGTACTGCCATCCATCATGCGGTTGTTCAATCGATAAGGAAAGCGTATGATCACTTTTCCATTCATGAATTAACTATCATTTCACATCTTGAAAGCATTGTATCATAATCGGGAGCAGAAACATTGAATGAATGTACCTTTTTGTGTCATGTTTCTTTAACTGCTTTTTCCATAGCTTCTTTGATGTGAACGACCATTTTGTCATAAGGACAAAAATCTTGATCGGCTTGTGGTTCATCGTTTTTTACAAAATCTCAACCTCATACTCGAAAATCATATGCTACTTCAGCATATTCGGCTGATGTTAATCACATTTTGGGTTTTACTATAGTTCATAGTATTGGTCTATCATACACGTTTAAGTATTCTCTCATATCATCTAATGTATAACTTGGTCAATCATATTGTTCTATCATCGCTGGTGGGAATCGTATATCCAATAATTTTAATGCCTGTATTTCCTTCATTCCAAAAACATTTCACGCAATATAAGTCAAAATATTCTGAACATTTCATCATCTATCAAACAATCTTCTAGGATAAGCTATCCACACTAGATTCTTTTCTAAATCAATTTTATAAACAAGTGCATTTAATAGCTTAGAATAAGGAGTTTCGGTCTGTACAAGAAAGTTTGTTCATGTGCTAGATTCAGCGGATACTTCACAAGCTGCTTGTAAAATATTTAATTTTCATCATGGTATAAGATGAAAACACGATAGCATATAATCTCCATTTTTGGGGTCTTTTAAGTCCATATTGATATATGCTTTTTGATGTGGGTTAAGCGTTTGAATAAGTTCTTCTAAATTCATAATTAACGAGTTAACGAGTTAAAAGGTTTGCTAGTTTATAACTAAAAGCTAAGAGCTAATGGCTAAGTACTAGAGACTATTTAAGTTTATTTAGTTTCTTGTTTTTTGTCAATTTTTTTGATATTTTAGCATCCATGGGCAGTATTTTTTGACTGCTTTTTTTAAATCTTTGGGTTTAATAATACCAAATTCTGTAATTATTCATGTAATAAACTTTGCTGGGACCATATCGAATGCATAATTTATTATTTCTAATCACTGAGGTCTGTCTTTTCGTAATTCTTTACCATCTCTAATTTCTATTTTTACTTTATTTTCTATATCTATTTTTAATAATGATCAAACTATGTAAACTGGTATTTTACTGTGTCGAGCAGCTAAAGATATTGAAAAACTTCAGATTTTATTATAAATATTTCAATTTAATTTTATGGCGTCAGATCATATAATAACCATATCTATATATACATGCGATTCGTGTATGTTGTCTGTAAAAAATGGAGCAGAGGAGTCTGTAATCATTGTATTGGGTACTCAGGCTTGTACTAGATCTTTAGAAGTTTTTCTTCATTGATAGAGAGGCCTTGTTTCTGTATTGTAGACGTGAATTTTTTTATGATTATTTCGAGCTGTCGTTAGTATTTTGATTACTGATCAGCTATGGCAATGGGTCATGATATTAAAACCTGATTTTATTAATTTTTCTCATATTATTGGTCTGACTTTTTCTTCTTTTTGTATTTCATCGACGTAATTTTTTGCTGCTTGATATATGGTATCTTGAAGCTTTTTTATATTCTTTGTTCTTGTAAGCTTTTCATAATATTTTTGTTTACAATATTTGAGTCAATTGAAAAGCATTGGCTCTGTTTCTCTTGCTTCTGAAAGCATTTTGCAAGATGTAGTAAAAAAGATTTCTAGTTCTTGAATGGACTGGAATTTTTGTTTGATTATTTCGGTTCATAATATTTTTATTCCTTCTCTTGCTATATTAGTGGCTCATTGGATGGTTATGGTTTTGATATCTTTTGCTACAGAAAAAATATTTTCAAGTTGGATTAATTCATTTATTGTGTTTTGTTTTATGTTTTGTTGGAGAGTCATATTAGAAAGATTCGTTTTGTAAATTAAAAGATTGGATTAGGTCATATAGTGCTTGATAAGCCTTTCTATCTCATACTCAACTTCAGGGTAAATTAATTCACATATGTCGGAAACATCATAAAACTCTTTCCATTTCTTTTGTTAAATATTGTTTGTTTTTCCGTACTGTATTATAGAATTGATCAAAATCTATACTTTGAAGTTTTTGAATGATATCTATACAATTATTTTGACCTGTTTTGAATTGTCAATTTGGGAATTCTTTGTGAAGAATTGCTAATCTTGTTTCGTTTATTGCGTCTTTTAGGTGTTTTATATTTATGTTGTTAAAATTTATTTGATTTTTTTTAGGTCAATATTTATTTAGATATGCCTCTCATTTACGTGGCACAACTATAATTGAATTATTTTTTAGGTAATCTCTTATATCTGATTCTACTCATTCTCTTTCTAAACTAAAACTATTTGATTGACTGATTATAAATAGAGGAAGAGGGGTATTATGAAGTCATTTAAGCTCTGGTATTCATCACATATTAAATACATCAATATTAAATTCTCAAGATCATATATATACTAATGTATCTTCATTGTTATATTTTATAATTGTATATAAGGCTGTTCATCGACCACTTTCCATTTCTTTTTTTGTAAATTCGTGATAGTTTAAAAATGAATCTCATCAAAATAAGTATTTTAAACTCTGTTTTAGAGGTATGATTTTTCTTCTTTTTTCTTGCTCGTCTCGATCGAGATTTTCAAAAAGTTCTCATGATGTGTCGTCTCATGTAGTTTGTAACTTTGGATCTTGATTTAAATTTTCAGGATTATGTTCCATTTTTTGTTTATTATTTAAATATATTTTTGGGCTTCAGCTATTACTTTGTTCATTATTTTGACGCATTTTATAGGGTGCTTACCTATTGATGTTTCTCATGAAAGCATAAGATAATCTGCTCATTGTATAACTGCATAAAATATATCGCTTATTTCTGCTCTTGTTGGAATTGGATTTGTGATCATGCTTTCAAGCATTTGTGTTGCTACTATTACTTTTTTTCATTTTGTTTTGGTTTTTTTGATTATTCTCATTTGGTGATCTGGTATGGTTTCTATTGGTATTTCTGCTCATAAATCTCATCTTGCAATCATGATTGCATCTGAAACATTGATTATGTCTGAAATGTTGTTTATTCAATCCTGATTTTCTATTTTTGCTATAATTTTGACATTGAATACTTTATTTTCATTTAAGAATTTTCTTAAATTTTCTATATCTTCTTTGCATCTTACAAAACTAAGTGCTACATAATCAAAATGATGTTTAGTCGCAAATAGTAAGTCTTCTTTGTCTTTATCTGTTAAGCTTGGTAATTTGACTGATGTTCATGGTAAATTGATATGTCTTTTGGATGTTAAAACTGCTGTGTTAAGGGCTTTGGCTATAATATAATCAGGTTTCTTCTCTATTACTTTTGCTTCAAATAATCATGAATCTATTACAATTCTCTTATCTACTTCTATATCTTTTATCAAATCTTTATAATCGCAAAACATTGTTTTGGGATCATCTATAAGATTTTTTTTAGTTACTATTTTAAAGTTTTCATCGTATTTGTAAGTTATTGGTTCTGCTCGATCGCCTGTCCTAATTCATGGTCATTTGAGATCTGCTAATAAACAAAAATCTCATGCTAATTCTTGTTCTACCTCTTTGATATTGCCTAGTATTGTTTCTACGTCTTCGTGTTTTCGATGAGAAAAATTGAATCTTAAAATTCTTACTCAATTTTCGTATAGTTTGAGTAATTTTTGTTTGTCTGTAGTCGTTGGTCATACGCTGACTATTATTCAAGACACTTTATCTAATTAATAACTAAAAATTGAAATCTAATAACTTTCTGTATTATTATAAATAGAAAAATTTATTTTGCAAATTTTAAGCCTGTTTTTGTGTTGAAAAAAGATTGCTAAATAGTATCTATATTTAGAATTTTATATTGTTTTTTTTGTTAATGAAAAAAATTATTTATCTTGTTTTGTTTTTTTTGTTTTTGACTATTTGAGGTTGTGGACGTAGTGATATTGTCCCAAATATTTCAAATACAGATATAAATGAAAAAATAATGCTTATACAACAAAAACTTACTAACTGAGAAATTACTCAAGAGCAAGCTCAAGAAATGACGCAAAATATATGAAATTATTCTATGGAAAATATTATGAGGATAGAAAAACAAATCGAATTAATTGATGAATTGATAATGCCGGATTGGGCAAAAAATCTATGACTTATTGAGGCAAATTGATTAAATCTTGATAAAAGTTCTTCAAAGATAACATCCCTTGATAATGAAGATGAATGATTTGATTCAATGATATTTATTTATAAGTGAGATTATGATATTGCTATGAATGAAGCCGCTAGAATAGCAAATTTAGCTAGTATACCTCTAAGTAAAGAATTTCAACAAGCAAAAGAAATTGAAAAAAGTTCTCCAGATATTGTGAATAAAATGTGAGAGGACATAAAGAATAGTATGAAATGAATAGTATATTCTAATAATAACTTAACTGATACAAATATGGAATATCTTATAAGTATTTCTGTAGATGAAGATTGAACTTTGACTATAAATGCTTCTAATTATAAGCAAATGCAACAAGCTGTGAAAAATAGCTTTTAGCTATTAGCCTTTGGTTCTTAGCTAAGTGCTAAAAGCTAAGCACTAACGAATTTATTATTTTAAAATATTGTTATGAGAAAGGTTATATTTTGATTGATGTTTGTCATGTTATTTTGATTGGGATTTGGTGTATATGCTCAGGATTATATTTTATTCTATGGTAATGGTTGCCCTCATTGTGCTAAAGTAGAGCAATATATAAAATCCAATAAATTAGAAGATAAATTTGATATTAAGCTTAAAGAGATATATTTTAATAAGAATAATCTTTTGGAATTGCAGGAATATTTAAATAAATTGCAGTTGGAATCTAGTCAGATTTGAGTCCCTTTTCTTGTAATAAATAATCCTAACGAGTGTTCTTACATAAATTGATCTACTCCTATTATAGATTTTTTTCAACAAAAACTCGATATAATTGAGAATGTGAGTGGAGATAATTCTACGTGTAATGCGAATGTTTGTGTTTGATTGCAATGTGAATGACAGACTTTAGAAAATATTCAAGATATAACCAATTGATCTATACCTGTTTCAAAATCTATTGAAGATGATAAAAATTTAATTTGAGATGCTTTGAATTGAGAACAGGGAGTGATTAGTCAGGATGAGTTGTCTTGAAATATTTGATTTACTGAGAAAAAATCAGAATTTAATAAATGGAGATTTTTTGTTATAATGTTGCCGGCTGCTTTATCTGATAGTATCAATCCTTGTGAATTTGCTGTGATGCTACTTTTGGTATCTACTATATTAGTCAAAAGTAAAAGTAGAAGAAAAGCATTGTTATCTTGATGATTATTTGTTTTAGCTGTATTTGTCAGCTATTTCGCTATGTGATTAGGTTTATTTTCAGCTTTAGCGAATGCTCAAAATACATCACTTATAAAAATAATTGTTTGAGTTTTTGGTATACTTGTATGATTAGCTAACTTAAAAGATTTCTTCTGGTATGGGAAATGATTTATTATGGAAGTACCATTAGCTTGGAGACCCAAAATGATAGGTTTGATAGAAAAAATTACTTCTCCTGTGTGAGCTTTTGTGGTTTGATTGATAGTGAGTTTGTTCTTGTTGCCATGTACTTCTTGACCATATTTTACCATACTTGGATATCTAGCATCTGAGAGTAAGGAGTTACATACTTGGGGATATATATATTTGTTTGTATATAATATAATATTTGTATTACCTATGATATTGATAGCTTTGCTTGTAGGCCTTGGCTTCAAATCTGCTGAAGAATTAGCAGCTATTAAAAAGAAAAATGTAAAACTGATTCATTTGATTGTGGGATTACTTATGCTGGGATTGGGTATTTATGTTTTGTTGACTTTGTAGCAACCTCGCCATTGCGGAGCAGGCGTAGCAACGTAAAAACGTAGCAATGTAGTAACGTAGAAAAATAGAATATAAAAAAAGGGGAGAGAAGAGCTCCCTTTTTGTGTCAAATGTTGTTGATAAATGATGCCCATTTTTGAGTTAACCATCTAGTTGGTTTGTACATAAGGCCAAGTATTATGGCCGTTAATACCAAAGCCAAAAAAACTTTTCCAAGCTCATTTAGCTCCCAAAGATTTGTAAATTTCTTTGATAAGAGGATAACAAATGCTCCGCTTACAAAGATTATTCCAAATAAACCAGCAAAGAAAAGGATTGTTGCTAAAGCGATTTTCCCCAATTTTTTTAAAAATATTTTCATAGAAGTTTTTATATTTTGTTTTGTAATTTATAATTATTTTTAATTAAATGTCAATATTAATTAGCTTGACTTTTATTTAATTAAAATAGTCTTCTAGCTACAAATAAAATAAGTATGGGACATAAAAATTCAAAATCAAATTCTTCTTCGAGAAAGGAAGTATTTGTTTGTCGTCATGGGCATGGTAATGTCTGTGGAGATAAGTGTTCTGTAAGAACAAACAAAAACATGTGCCCTAAGGGGCATCCGTGTAAACGGGTTTGAAAATTATGTTTAATCTTTAATGGGAGGCTTTCCTCCCTTTTTTATAAAATAGTTTTTATTATTCATAATATTTCTTCTTTATTATATGTTTTCTTTCTCTTGGTTAATCTTTCAGAATGAAGTGTATTTAGTGTGCTGTTATCTATTTTTATCTCTGGTTCTTTTATGTTCTTTTTATATACTTTGTATCATTTATTTATATCTTTTGGTATTCATTCTTCTATCTTTTTGTAAAGAGTATCCATTTCTTTTTTAGATAGCGAGGTTAGTGTTTTTGATGGATTGTATGTTATTTCGTTAAAAAAAAGAGCCTCACTTCATGTATTTTTTTCTTCTGTAAAAAAATTATAATATGTTAAAATAGTCAAAAGTCCCTTTGGTATATTAAAATTTTTAATGTCATTTTTTCATATGAAAATTTGTTTTTCACAGAATACAAAAAAATCATAATATGGTTTAGAATATCATATTTTGACCTTTTTCGATTGAGTAGGATTAGTTATTATAAGGATATTATCTTTCAAAAAAAATTTGGTTAATATATTGTATCTTAGCATTTTCTTGGGCTTACTTTCACAAAAATATATGGTCACATTTCTTTCATAGCTTTTATTACTCTTTCTTTTTTAATAAAGATCGGATTCTTTTGTGGTCATGAATCATATATTTCAAATACATTTTTTTTTATACCTTTTGATAATACAACATGTCATCCGCTTTCTCATGCAACCTCTTTTTCATTAAATAATGTATATCGATTTGCTCATATAATGAAGAGCGTTTCAGGTCATTGTGTCTTCTTAATTTCTTTTTCAATATCTTTATTAAAATAGAGATGGATTTTTTTTTCTTTACGGATTTTTTGAAAAATAGATACATCGGTAAGATCTATTTTTGTTGGATTATAATTCCCATCTTCTCGATAGTTTCATTTAATATATTTTTGATATTTTTTTGGTGTTGTTTTTTTTATTATTTTTAAAGGATTTTTTAAATATTCATTAAATTCTTTTTCTGTCATGTCTGTATATATTGATATATCAAATCATAATTTGTGTAATGCATATGCTATTTCTTTTTCATCTAATCCGTCTCCATAATTATATTTTCATAATTTGGCTATTTTTATTATATCTCGTGTGTCTTTCATATTAAATTGTGTATACCAAAAATAATTTAATATTCACATAAAACAAGCTGTACTACAGTGTCCAGGAATAGCTTCTATCATAAAATTTTCTTGATATTTTGGATAGATCATATTTGTTTTTTTATAAAATAAATTAAAGGAGTATTTTATCTACTCCTTTAATTGTCTTTTTTTTAAGCGGCTTTTGCCATAAATTCATCTCCTGTTTTTTCTGCAATCCTACACCCTCCTCATCCTCCTTGTCCACATGCTCAACTACAACTTCATCCTCAACCACCACGACATCCTGCTACAATTGCTTCTTGGATATCTTCTTTAGCATCTTCAATGATAACAGTAACTCATTCTTCTTTTAGTTCGTTTATTAATTTTGTTAAATCTCTTTCTAGTGTTTTCATGTTTTAATTATAAAGGATATAAAAAGAATGAATTATTTGTTTTTATATATACATGTATATGTATTCTTTTAACCTAAAAAATCAAGTTCTATTTTCTTCTAAAAAATCTCCACTCTCTGTTCCTTATTTGAAACAAAAAGATAGATGTCTTACAATGGGGGGAGATGATCTGACGTCCCACACCAATGGTGTGGGATGTCAGATATCTTGCTGTTGAACGAAGTCGCGAAGCGACAAAGAGAAACAGTCATCTCCCCCCATTGAAACGGAATCG
>Ga0172367_10003345_pt1 | contig 20907 bp, 18 predicted proteins | sample Lak10m_FD_114542 | JGI IMG/M metagenome (GOLD analysis project Ga0172367, IMG submission 114542) | Freshwater microbial communities from Kabuno Bay, South-Kivu, Congo - kab_022012_10m | ecosystem: Environmental > Aquatic > Freshwater > Lake | place: Democratic Republic of the Congo: South-Kivu... | reverse complement strand
TTCGTACTTAGCTACTTCTTTAATGGGATTTTGATAATTAAGTAACTGCGCAGCTGAAGGCTCAGGCTGGATTTCTTCAGCGCGCGCTGCCGCTAGGCTTAAACCCAGCACGGTAATAGCAGCGATAAGGCGCTTAGTCCCCATGTCTTAGTATTACCCTTCAGACGTTAAGCCTAGGTTAAATGGGGGAGAAAAATAGCAGTTCTCCCTATCATGTACGATACTGGTAAAAACCATTGCGCAAAGCAGCAAGCGCATAATTGAGCCACCGGCTCAATTATGCTAACCCTCGGTACGAAATCACAGATTTCACATTGAGACTTCGACCCCAGTTATTACAAATACAGAAGGGGGCAAAAGCCCCCTTCTGTATTTGTAATGGCAGAGAGGGAGGGATTCGAACCCTCGGTAACTTGCGCTACACAACCTTTCCAAGGTTGCACCATCGACCGCTCGGACACCTCTCCATAAAATACCGTCATTGCGAGGAGGGCGAAGCAATCCCCTGAGCGTAATCCACGAGATCCTTCGCTAGCTCAGAATGACGTTTGCAGTCTGGCATATGATATTGTAACTTATCGTGGGCTTGTCAGTTTTTATTATCTGCAAAAATGAAAAACGCATTATTGAGCGTACACTGATGCAGGCACGTATGCTGGCTGACGAACTTATCGTCGTAGATTCTGGTAGCACCGATGGCACTATAGAGATAGCTAAGCGTTATGCAGACAAACTCGTGCATCAAGACTGGCTAGGTTATGCTGCACAAAAAAATTATGCGCTATCTCTCTGCACCCAAGATTGGTGCCTAAGTCTTGATGCTGATGAAGTCTTGCCAGATGCGCTGATAGCAGAGATTAAGTCGTCATTAGGAGGAGCGCAGCGGCTAAGTAATGACGAAGCTTACGCAATAGCACGCAAGTTGTACCTCGGCTCCAAGTGGCTGCGCTTCGGCGGCTACTATCCTGATTATCATCTAAGATTATTTCCGCGCGGAGCTGCCAAGTTTGCTCAACGCGCTGTACACGAGAGCCTAACTCTAGAGCCGGGGATACGCGTGCATAAACTCAAACATGCTCTTGAGCATTATGCCTACGATGATATAGACGATATGCGCCAGAGTTATATACACTACGCAGAGCTTGGGCGCAAGCCCAGCAGCTTTGCTTTATTGAGAGCAGTGTTTGCTTTTGTGTGGCGCTACCTAGTGCGGCTTGGATTTCTCCATGGCAGCCTCGGCATCAAGCTTGCGTGGCTGCAAGCAGAATATAGTTATCGTAAATATCATCAGGAAACCTCGTCATCCTGAGCGAAGCGAAGGATCCCTATGCTTTGCGCTAAGCATGGGGATTGCTTCGTCGCTGACGCTCCTCGCAATGACGAAGCCGGAACGCCTCACAATGACGAATTAAACATTATGCAGCGCCAACTTCATATCGCGGCGGGCAGAATTAGCGACTTGTTTTTGAGCTTGCTTAGCATTATGAATTCTAAGGCTCTGATCCATAGTATTAATAGTACGGTTAAGCTTAGCTGCATTCGCCTTAGCCAGAGCCGAGCGACTAAGTATAGATTTGATTTCTTCAGCAGAGAAAGTAGTTTTGAGATCTTGATCGAGAGCACTTTTGATTTTGATGTCGATGAACTTCTTGACCTTAATCGGCATCTCACGTAGAGGCTCAATTATATGCTCATTAGCAAAATCAATCGGCGTCTCAATTACTAATTTGCGCAGAGTCTTAATGCTCTCATCGATATAGTTTTGTATATGCTCGAGCGATACAGCATCTAAGACACGGGCGTAGCTTTTACTGATCTGAGCACGCAGCTGGTTAAGATAATCAGTAGCTGTTACCAGCAATTCTTGAATATAGTCGCGTTTTTGCTCTTCAGTTGCCGTGACAAATATATCTTGCGGCTCTTCTTCTTGAGCATCTTCCTGCTCTGACTCGACAGCTTGAGCAGCGATAATTTCTTCGCGCGCTTTAGCTTCAGCTTCGCGGCGCTCTTGCTCAGCTTTAGCTTGAGCATAAGCCATATATTTGTTCTGCTCTATCATTTTGGCTGATAGAAGATTGAGCATCGCCTGCAAAGTCGCACCCTCGGCTCTAGCCAGCGCTAGCGCCAGCGTGTCAGCACCGAGACTAATATCAGCTAGTGTTGATGAGTGAGAAGTCTGCTTAAGTAGTTGCAGCGCACGTAATTTCTCGCGCTTACGATCTTTAATACTAAGTGGTTGATACGCCTCAAGCGCGCGCGCAGCATTGTGTGAATTAAAAGCTTTAAGGATTTCGTTGTTCGCGCTGGGTAAGTTTTGAAATTGTATCTGGATAACCACTGTATCTATAATTTATATGTGGTTAGCAGTTTTGTAAAGTAGCCACAGGAGCCTAATGTCGGCTCTACTGAGTTCCCGCAGCAATCTTAAAAATTATTAAAATCACAGACACAAGTTAGAGTAAAAATTAATCTTCAGGCTATTGCAAAAATTCGTCATTGTGAGGAGCGTCAGCGACGAAACAATCCACCTAGCAATAGCTTATAGCTGTCTATTTTTACGAACTATTTTAGCAATTCGAGATGTGGTAAATTGCTGCCCGTTAACAATGGCTTGAAAAGGACGATTATGCGTAATTTCTTTCTCAAGAATAACTATTCCTTGTGGCTTAGTATAAATACTGCCGGCTCTACTTAAAACTGCAATCGTGCGTCCCTTCTCACGTCCTGTGATCTCAATCGAATAACAAGACAATGATTCGGTTTGTATTTTGATCACATCACCGATTTTGCATCTATTAAGCACGACTCTACCAGATACTTCAAGCCATTTCGCATTAGGTCTAACTTGATTAAGGTTGCACGCTGTTGCTGCGGATAAATCTGCTAAGAATCTTTTGTGTGATTTTGCTAATGTAGGGTTCTTGGTCCGGTGTTGGGGTTTGCATGGCTTAATTAATTCCAACTTCTTAATTTCTTCAGAGCCTAGGTTCTCACCGCAGCTAATTTTATTTCCTGTGATAAGTTTGGGGTCGATGATCTTGGTTTCAGCTATACATAAGGTTCTACCGTCTATATCAGTGTGCCAAAGAGTTAAAGGCCTATCTTTTGAGCCTTTTTTACCTCGGATGGTGAATTCAAACAGCTGGCCAGCTTGATCATGCACTCGCACGATAGTTCCTGCAGGCATCCTCTTGATATTAATTTGTTTCAACCCCATATTATTTAGCCGCCGGCGCCGGCGCTTCTTTCTTAGCACCACTACTTAATAAAAACGACATGATAGTTACTACTAGACCGAACATTGGGCTGCCGATCTTGCCAACCACTAGTCCTAGTATTCCTGATGTCAAGAATGAACTAATACTATCAGCCTTGAATAAGTTCTCTAAAATTCTTTTCCACGATGGTCCGTCTTGCTGAATAGCAGCAGCTCTCTTAGACATTTCCTTGACCATAGCTTTTTCTTCTGGACTAAAGCCATTGTCTCGATTGATATAATTAATCAGCTTTTCAGCAAGCTTTTGCTCAAACACTTTTTTGCGCTCTGGCGTGAGTTTCGAGTGGTCTAGTCCGCCCTCTGGAGTTATGCTGACCTCGTGGGTCTTGAGCAGCTCTTGAGTCGAAGCTTCAGCCCAGAACTTACTTAGTTTATCTAAGCTGCTAGTTTTTAGCTTCTCTAGTTCTTCAAGTGATTTACCACTAATATCAACCCCTTTAATAGAGTCAGCACTAGCTAGAGCATAAAGATGATGCTCTTTGCCTTCTATGCAAGCATCAAGTCCAGCTAAAGCGATATTAAGCACACCAAACTTTTTATTAATTTCTAGAGCAGCATTACTATGCACCATTTCTTGGGCTAGTTCATTTTGTAAGGTTTTGAGACCATCAGCGGTAAAACTTGCAGCATGCTTACCGATATTTTCTCTAATTTTGTCGCTTATATTCTCGCCTTCTTTAAGATCTTTATGACTGCTGACTATAAGCTGAAGCAATGCTAGTCTTTGCTCACCCTTATTCTCATTTGCACCAAATTTTACACCCGTTAATTTCGCAGGATCTAACGCTTCATGTATCTCAGCCATTGAAGCTGATATTTTTGCAGCGTCTAGGCGTTCATAGAGGGGTACTGCGCCTTCGGCTTGCAGCTTCGTTGAGTGAGCAGTAAGTAGTTCTTCGGATTTTGGTTTTAATGCTTGTTGTGCTGAGAAGATCTTAGCGAAGTGGCTCTTTACTTGCTGCACCTGATCTTGATTATGAACATCACTTTTAATCCAGCCATCTAGCCAGCCGCCGAATTTTGCCACATCGGCATCACTGATCTTGTCGAGCTGAATATTATTAGCTTGAGCCGACTCCTGCATGCGATTAATAATTAGTGGTGTTGTTACTGTACTCATAATTTAGTTGTTTTGTGGGTTACCTATTAATCCGGAGAGTCCGTTACTCATACCACCGATTTGACCAGCGAAGCTAAGTACGCTTTGGGTTAATCCTGATATTGTTGGTCCGATTATTGGCACATAAGAGAGTAGTTTGGCGATTATCGGTAGCGCGATTAGAGTAAGAGTGATACCAGCTTTACCACTAAGCAGTTTTTGCATTTGATTAAGAAAACCATTAGTCTCTTTCGCTAGCTGCTCAGGTTTTCTTGCTGTTTTCATTTGTTCTTGCAGCCAAGCTATATCTCCTTGACTAGCACCATACATGGCATCCCTGAAGCCTTCTATAAGTTTGTCTTGAGCAGCTTTAAGTCCAGCTGGTCTAGCAGCTTCGCTGTAACCAGCAAGGTTATTGAGATCAGTTCTATATTGCTCGAGAGCCCGTCCGCATTCAGCTGTGAATTTTCGCTGACTTTCAAAATTGCTTGACTGGCTTGATGATTGTGTTGAGGCCTTAGCTTTATTAAATGCTGAGAGAATAGCTTTATCATGCTGTATCATGCCCGCTATAAGCTCCGTGGGGTCGTTAGTTAGAGCCGTGACGAAATCTTTACTGTTCTTAGATATAGCGGCTTGAACTTGAGGAGGTAGCTTATTATAAGCCTCTTTGATTTTCGCGGGGACTGTTTCTTTTGCGACTGCTTTTGTAAAGTCTTGAATTTTTGTTATAATTTCCTGTTCGCCCAAGCTACCTGTTACTGGATTTGGTGTGGTGAATATAGAGCTGATCTCCTCGGGCTTCACGCTGCCGTTACGAACTAGCGGAGATAATGTCTCGAACATCTGCCTGAACAGCTCCATGCATACGGACTCTGGAGTCTGAGATTCTGGTGCTGGTGCAGGTGCTGCTGGTTTAGCCGGACTAACACTTGCAGATTCATCAGCTTCTGGCTTTGCTTGAGTCGCTGCGGGTTGTTGTTGAGTGCTCGCAGCAAGACCTTCGGTAGAATTGTATTGATCTTTAGTTAAATCTTTAATTTTCTCACGCAGTTGATTAATTTGTTCATCACTGAAACCTGCTTGGATAGCATTACCAAGTATTAATTCCGGTAGAGCTGGATTACCTTTAAGAACGTTTTTAATTTCTGTAAGAAAACTCTCAGTGTGCCTCATTACGTCACTGGATTTACTCTTGAGTAAATCTACAACATTAATAGTCGAAGCTCTTGATCCCCGACTTCGGCTCGCATCTTCAGGTGCCAAATCTTCCAAATTGCCAGTTAGACGATCAAGAGTCCCAAGCCTTGCCTCTGGCTGAGCCTTTAAAGATATGGCGAGTGAATCTCTAAATTGTTGTACCGTTAAAGCCATCTAAGACACCTATACATATATACAAATCCCCCTACAGCCCCTTTTTGACAGTAAAAATGCCATAAAATACTAATAATATTATTACATTATTATAATGCGCGTGGGGATTGCTTCGGCGCGGAGCCTGCAGCGAGGGAAGCGTGGCTGCGCCTCGCAATGACAAAAGGACTTATGCCCCCTTTCGTTTCACTAGCCAGCATGCTAGAACTATCAGCACTTAAAGGGGAGCTATATGTATCAAGGGGCACAATACGAGAATTTAAAATTCAAAGCAGAGATTTTTAGGACTATGGCTTTTGGTGTAGTATCACTTTTTGGCTCAGTAATAATACATGCAGTCTTAGTAGGTTTTAAACTTAATTGGACTCTCTTGTGGCAATCTCTAGCAGCCATTGTAAGCTTATTTGGCTATCTAATATTAATCAATATTAGCCAAGGTATAATGGACGACAGAGAGTGGCGCCTAAACCGCGAGAGGAGGACTAAGAATGACTGATGACTTTTATCAATTTTTGTTTATGACACCCATGCTTTTGTTGTTTGGTGCCTCGATTTATGTTTTTGCCGTAAGAGGTATTCAAGAAGTAGATTTGCAGTCACCAGAACTGCGCAAAAAATACTCTAAGCTTAAACTACCTTTCTTCAACTACAGGAAACATTAAGCTATCTCCAGATATTTATGCCCCTGCAAGCCCAGTCGCACTTGGCTAGGGTAATTGCGGCAGAGTTCTATAACAAGTTTCTTGTTCGCATCGAAGTCAAACCAGTCAGGCACCAGATAGACTGCGCGCCCAGCAGCGCGTGGCAGTATCACCTCGCGCAGATAGTCAGCAGCTTGCTCGCCCGAGATAACGAATTTGATTTCAGAAGCCAGCTCCCAGATCTCATCTGAGATGCTCAGGTCGCGCGAACCGCTGGCTCTAGCGCGCGCAGAGTATATTTCTTTGGGGCTGAGGGTGATCCAGAGGTCGCGGCGCAGCGGCATGGGGATTGCTTCGCCCACTTCGTGGGCTCGCAATGACGAATTATCATCCTCGCATTTCGCCACGCTCCTTGCGATGACGTAAGCATAGTCGCCAACCCCCGAAGTCTCTATCGCTACGCTATAGCCTTCAGCCTCGAGCATATCGAGTAACTCGCTCAGATCTTGCTCGCAAGGCTCGCCGCCACTAATAGTCACATGCTTCAGCTGAGGATTAAGCTCACGCAAGCGCATGACGATCTCAGCAGCAGTCATCTCTATGCCACCTTTAGCTGACCATGTTTTTTTCTCATCACAGAAATAACAGCCTACACTACAGCCCTGAAGGCGCACGAAGAAACAAGGTCTGCCGGCATAACTACCTTCGCCTTGTATACTCTCGAAAATCTCGTTGATTATTAGCGCGACCACGAGTGGTTATTGTAGCTTACCGCTGTCATTGTGAACCGCGAAGCGCCGTGGCAATCCCATTGGGCTGCAGCATGGGGATTACTTCGTCGCTACGTTCCTCGCAATGACGGGCACCAAGCTCGCAACGCCACCTAGACTGCCGCTGCTGCCCGCTCAAACAATGGATCTCTCAAGCCAGCCTGCTCGAAGGCTCTAGCACGCAAATGGCAAGCATGACATTTGCCGCAACCAGGGCTCACGCCAGCGTAGCAGCTGTGCGAATAACCAAGCGCCTCTAGGCATTCTTCTGCCAAATCAAACCTAGGGTCGCGAGCCGCAGACGATTCTACCGTGCCCGCACGGAGATCCTTCGCTTCGCTCAGGATGACAGTTTGGCTCAGGGGAACAGTTTGGCTCAGAGAGACATTTGCTTTACGCTCCTCGAGAAGACTAAAGTTTCTACTTGCAAATAACCTACGCTCTTGTATGTGAGCTACCGTGCGAAAACCTGAGCGCGCAAATAATAACTCTTCGCGTTTACTCAGGTGCATCAGCGGCGTATGTATCAGCATGCGCTCACCCTGAGTTATTCTGCCTCTGTGACCCAAGAGAGCTAGGTTAATAGTCTCTTGCATCGAGCGCACGAAGTCTTGACGGCAGTCGTAGTAACCACCATAGTCCGCCTCGCAAACACCAGTTACTAGATGCATAGCACCCAGCTCATAAGCAATATTCGCGGCTATAGTGAAGAACAGCATATTACGCGCCGGCACAAAAGTCGGCTGCAGTCCTTGAGTGAATTCTTCTATTGCAGCATGCTGTTCAAGCTCGCTGTCACTCACCAGCGGGCTAGAGCTGCTGAGTATCCCGGGGATTACTACTAGCCGCCAAGAAATACCAGCCAGCTCAGCTATCTTGCGCGCCGACTCGATTTCAGCACTATGACGCTGAGCATAATCAAAAGTAACAGCACTAACATTCTCTCTACCGAACTCTTTAATTGCCCAGTAAAGACAGACCGTGCTATCCATGCCACCAGAAAATATTACTAGCGCTTTGCGCTCTTGATCGTATTTGTATTTGTTCATCCCCCGGCTCCTTTTATGAGTTCTTGTCCTAGTTGTCTATCACCCAGTTCTACGCAGGGTTTGATACTGATACCACCTCGCGCACCAAAATCACCATAAACGCGAAGATATTTAGCATCCAAAGCTGCCTGTAAATCACGCGCGATCTTGTTGACCACATATTCATGGAATATTCCTTGGTTGCGATAGGCAAATAAATATAGTTTGAGAGCCTTGGATTCGACCAGACGCTGATTCGGCACATAACTAATATATATGCGCGCAAAATCCGGCTGAGCGGTTTTAGGGCAGACGCAGGTAAACTCAGGGCAATCAAGCTCGACGAGATAATCATTATCAGTCCACTGATTAGCTATGGTTTCTAATTTGGCCTCATCAGGATCCCGTGGATAGTCTTGATGACTATTACCAAGTAGAGTTAAATCAGCTAAAAGCTCTTGTCTATTGTTGTTCACGCTTTAGTGCATTGTAGCAATACGCTCTAATAAAATGCTACAATCAATCCTGCTTAAAGGGGAATATATGGACAGGGACCATTGCATTTTTGAGATACTATCGCCTATTGGCTGCACAGTTAGAGGACACTTATATCACTGGTTTTTGGTTTGCAATAAGCATCCAGAGATAGCAGATCTCCTTGCCGAGATTAAAGACACCATTGCTGGGCCAGAATTAATCGTGCTTAGCAAGACCGATCCAGCTGTATATCTATGTTATCAGCGCCATCAGCACTACTGGCTCTGCGCAGTCTGCAAACGCCTTAATGGCGAAGGGTTTTTAATTACAGCATATATTACTGATAAAATTAAAGAAGGTAAATTAATATGGCAAAAGTAAAAGTACTGCATGACCTTAAGGGCGAAACATTAACAGTATATTTTGGTGAGCCCTCTAAAGATCAGATCTGCGAAGAAGTAGGCGGCGGCGTAATCCTTATTAAAAACAAATTCAATAATGAAATCATCGGCTTTGAGAAGTTATACTTCAATCCACCACATCAAGGTGAGCTAATTATCGACAGCAGAATTATTGAATCTTAATCAACTTCGCAAACTTCGCATCTATCAGTTTCTTACCCGTAGGTGCTGGGAATTCTATATTATAAAGAGCTTTATCGCCGCTACCCAATACTTGAGTGATTAGCCCATCACCAAATTTGGGGTGACGCACTGTATCACCAGCAGCGTAGAGTACGCTCGGCACTGGGCGCGCAGGCGGACGGGCAGCAGAGATTTCACGCTGGCTTATTTGAGGATTAAGTCTTGATCGCGGTGAACTGAGCTGGCGCGAAGAGAAGCCAACTACTGGTTCAGTGTCATCGTAGTAAGTCTCATGCTCCACTGCTCTTTCGTTACTGCGTGATTGTCCGTAGTAGCCACTGAGCAGCTCGCGCGGCGCTTCCGCGAGGAAGCGACTAGCTATAGTGTAGTCAGACTGCCCAAATATCCTACGCCTGCGCGCGTGAGTGAGGAAGAGTTTCTCTTTGGCGCGAGTGACACCTACATACATCAGCCGGCGCTCTTCTTCTAGCTGCGAGCCATCCTTCTCATCAAGACTGCGCTGATGCGGGAATATCCCATCTTCCATGCCAGCCAAGAATACCACCGGATATTCTAGTCCTTTGGCGGCGTGCAAAGTCATCAGGGTTATACTATTACGATCATTTTTGTTGGTTTTATCGTTTTCACCAAGAAGACTAATCTCCGCTAGAAAAGCACCAAGCGAGCCATCTTCAGCATTAAGCTGAAAGTCAGTAGCGACGCCTATTAACTCATAGATATTCTCTACGCGTGATTCAGACTCAGCATCAGAAGATGAACGTAGCATCTCCATATAGCCAGTCTGGTGCACTATCTGATCGACAAGATCACCGATGCCAGTGCTGCGCTCAGCTAGCCTTAGCGCTTCTATCAGCTGAGTGAAATCACGAATCTTCTTAGTTGCCGAGTCACCCAGATCTGGCACATCATCAATCTCGAGCATGCAGCGATATAGCGAGTAACCATATTGCCCAGCGTAATCTTCTATCTTAGTGACAGTAGTAGCACCGATACCGCGGCGAGGCTCATTAATAATACGTTTGAGACTTTGACCGTCGCTAGGGTTATGCAAGACCTTGAGGTATGAGACTATATCTTTAATTTCTTTGCGCTCATAGAACTTAAATCCGCCAACTATGACATAAGGCATATTCTTGCGCAGCAGTGCTTCTTCTAGTACTCGCGACTGCACGTTGGTGCGATACAGCACCGCAAACTCAGAGAGCCTAGCACCAGCTGCCACTCTGCGCTGTATCTCAGATACTATATACTGCGCTTCTTCGAGCTCGTCTTGCGCCTCGAAGACAGTAATCTTATCACCGGCTGATTTAGTCGGGATCAGGGTTTTGGGGATACGCTCTTTATTGTTAGCGATAATCTGATCAGCGACCGCAAGAATATTACCAGCAGATCTATAATTCTGCTCTAGCTTAATTACCTTAGCGTTAGGGTAATCTTTCTGGAAGTCGAGTATGATTTTGAAATCTGCGCCGCGCCAGGAATAGATACTTTGATCGACATCACCAACCACCGTGATAGTGCGTGAGAGTGAGCGGGATTGACTTATCTCTGCGTTGTTTGCTCGCTCGGCGTCCTCATTGACGTTTAAGTCAACTCCGGCGCCTCGCTCACAAACGCCTTGAGCTAAGCCAATCGCACTCACTCTCATTGGTGAACTACTAAGCAAACTAATCAACTCATACTGCGTCCTATTAGTGTCTTGGTATTCATCTACCAGTATATGTTTGAAGCGACTCGAATAATACGCCGCCAGCTCAGGGTTATCACGCAATAATTGAACACTGTATAATAATAAATCATCGAAGTCTAGTGCGTTATTACGCGCCATCAACTCTTCATACTTAGCGTAGATATCTGCGATTTTTTCTTCGCGATAATTTAGCGCACCATCGTTGAATTTAAGCGAAGATCTACCCTCGTTCTTAGCCGAGCTTATTCTATAGCGCACAGCTTTGGGAGCATAGAGTTTAGGATCTAAATCCAAAATCTTAATCGCTTCTTTGACTACGTTCACCGTATCAGTCTCATCAAAAATCACAAAATTACGCGTCCAAGTTCTAATGCGGCCATCTGGAGCAGTGACAGCCAGTCTATCGATCTCAGCCCTAAGCAGCCTTGCGCAGACGGCATGGAAGGTACCTATCCAAGAGTGTTTTATTTTATCCGCACCCACTAGATGCCCTATCCTTTCTTTCATTTCTTGGGCAGCTTTATTAGTAAAAGTAACCGCAAGTATAGACTCAGGATCTGCGCCCAAATCCAATAGATATGCGATTCTATGAGTAAGTACTTTAGTCTTGCCACTACCAGCTCCAGCCAAAACCAGCAGCGGTTCACCCATGTGAGTAACAGCAGCTAGCTGGGCAGAGTTAAGACCTGCTAGAATACTAGGGTTGCTTTTTGGCAGCTGGGCGTTAATGTCCATCATTATATTATTTTAGACGATGCGATTCGGTGCTTACTATGAAGGTGGATTTGGCGGTGGCGTAGCGACACCAGTGTTTAATGATACTGATATTCCTACTTCTACGCTTGATTTGAATGAAGAATTCAAAAATATCCAAGCCGAAGGCAATAAACAAATAGCCATTATCGGCAGCCGCGACATCTCTATGAGCCACATGAAGATTATTGAGCTTATGGCTTATGGTCTTAGCGTCGCTGGCAATACTATCGTTACCAGTGGTGGCAGCTGCGGTACCAACTACGCGACCATCAAGGGCGCACTTAGAGGCAACCCGGATAAGCTCAAGATCGTACTACCTCAGACTATCGCTCAGCAAGCCAAAGAAATCCAAGATCAGCTCATCGGTGTTAAACACATCATCGAGCATAAGGATAGAGAGAACATGCTACTAGCTGATGCTAGCCGTCTCTGCAACCAAGAGATCATCTCTGAGTGCCAGCAACTTATATGCTTCTTATATCGTGACAGTAACACTCTTATCAAAGCTCTAGATTTCGCGCACTCACTTAATAAAGTGGTGACGCTGTTCTATTTGGATTAGGCCGTCATTGCGAGGTGACAAAGTCGCCACCGTCATTGCGAGCCCGTAGGGCGAAGCGATCCCCACGCGGCGTATGGGGATTGCTTCGTCGCTTCGCTCCTCGCAATGACGAACTGGGCTTCAGGCTCGCAATAACGTTTCGTTTACCGCAGCGCCCTAAGTTCACCGCAACACTTAGCTATCTGGCAGCTAAACCAGAAATGTATATGTCGCTTATAGGCAAGAGTCACCAACCAGCCTACTAGATATGCAGTCAATTTCAAACTACTTTTGAAGGCTTCACTAAATTTAGTTACCGTCTCATTCTTATTAAGATGGTTAAGCCCATTAAGTTTCATCCAAGTGATAGTGCGCCCGACGACGAAGTACCAGTTCTTGACGAAGCGTTTATCGACACGCTCTGGTCCCACCGGATGATAAACATTTGCTGCTGGAAAATATTTAACCGGGTACTTAGCTGCAAGTATGCGCCAGCACAGCTCAGTATCCTCGCAAGCACCACGCTGCTTGCCGTGTATACCTAGATCTGACCTGAATAGACCCAGCTCAACGAATAGATCTCTAGTGATCATCAAGTTCGCTGAGATCGGATTGAAGATTTTACGATTACCAAAATAAAAAGGATAAAGCCGCTCGCGCTCACCATAATTATGCGAAGGGAAAATCGACTGAATAATCTCAAACGGTGGGTCAAGATTAAGCCACTCTGGAATTTCAGTTTGCCAATCTGGTGTAACCTTGCCGCCATAAGCTGTTAGCCTAGGTTTAGTAGCAGCTAGTTTGTAGACTTCAGCGAGCCAAACCGAATTCAAGCGAATATCATCATCAATAAAAGCAATAAGATTACCCTGAGCTTCTTTAATACCGCGATTGCGCGCAGCTGATGAACCCTGCTCCAATTCTTTGACGTAGCGCACTGAGAACTTAGCAGCCACTTCACTGGTGTTATCGCTTGAGTTGTTATCCACCAGTATGATTTCTAGATCTTCAGGACTACCTAGATCTTCAAACTGCTCGTTTAGATCTTTAAGTACCATCTTAAGATGGCTAGCACGGTTATAACTACAAATAACTATGGATAGTGCTTTGCTATGCTCAGTGCTAATTTTTTGATTACTAGGGGTAAAAGGTGACATTCTAGACTTTTGCTGCTGTAACCTCGTAACCAAGACGCTCTTGCATCTCGGCTATATGCGGCATTATGCTCTGGATTAATTCTTGGTTCTTCAGCCATTTATTAGGATCTGGTTTAGTTTTAGTCGAGACCACTGGCGGCTTCTCTGCCATAGCTTTGACAGTGCCAGCGTAAGGCACATCAATAAAACCACAAATCTTCTCTATAAGCTCTGGACTACGTTTAACTAGATCTTCGTATTTGATAAGCATGTAATCATCAGCACTCATCTTGTCAAAAGCTTCTAGCGCATACTTATGTGCTGAGCTCCACTGATAGGCTGCTATCTCTTCTAGTCCTACTTCTTTATCTAAGAACTGCTCCCAGCCCGGCGGGTTAGTGAATTTCCAAACACCGCCACTATAACCGCGAATATTCAAACGCGAATTATAGTCATAGAATTTACGAAAAGCAAAATTAAACCTCTCATTATTAGTAGAGCGCCAGCCTTCGATAAGCGAACTGACATTAGTTTTGCCATCGCGAGTAATATAAATAAACTTAGCATCGGGGAAGGCAGCTTTAAGATAGGCGACACGGTAGGTGTTAGGTGGGGTTTTGTCCAGCACCCTGTATTCCTTTAACCATAAGCTTTTAACACTTGCGACTAAGTTATTGAATAGTCCCATAAAAGGCTTAGTTATAGGGCGAAGTTTATTGAGGAAGAATAGATCTACCGCGCGCGCGAAGCCAGCAGAGTTATAAGTACGTCCGTGATATTTAGCTTCTAAGTATTCTCTATCTCCAGCCTGATAATCCTTCTCAGTTAGATACATTGAGAACATTGGATCACGTTTGTCTGGAAGAAATTTTTCCCAGACATAATGAGATTCTTTATAGGTGGACCATAGCTCTGGACTGCTCGACAATATAGTGAAGAGTAGTGTGGTGCCGCTGCGCGGGCAGCCGATTATAAATACTGGCTTGACTATCTTCATAGCTACGTTAAGATACGTAGCTTAAATATAGCAAATAATAACTACTCAACCACAATGCAATAACGCTTAGTTACCATGCCGGCTGCCTCGGCACATCCTCGCTGCGGAGGGGCCCTCGCTCGGAGTGCCGGGCGCGCCGGACTGGCGAAGCAATAATTGCCGGTTAACACTCACGCTCTGTATAGTAAACTTAACGAAATGGTGACTACGCCAGTTTTCATAGTAGCCTGCCCGAGAAGTGGTACTACTAAACTAGCTTCTCTGCTTAATAGACATTCTTTAGTGGCCGCAGCGACTGAGACACATTTTTTTAATCATGTTGCCAAGCTTAGTTGTTTTGATGCTAAAGGCAAGCTTAAACTAAGCCCAGATAATTTAGCCCGCTTTTTCGCTGAGCCTAGGGTTTTAGATTTCCTCGCTGTAGCCCAGCTCAGTGAAGCAGAACTGCGTGCTGCGATGTTTAGCTCTGGCAAGCCAGAACTTGAACGCAAACAAGTCTTCGATATTATGATGCAACTGGTGCTCGCGGCAAGACAGAAGCAGATATTTTGCGAGAAAACCCCCCAGCATTTGCAGAATCTCAATGAGATACTTGCGCTCTATCCTCAAGCCAAATTCATTCATCTTATTCGCGACGGTCGTGATGTGGTTAATTCTCTAATCAAGATGCCTTGGCGTCCGCCGGGATTAATTAATAACGCTAGGTTTTGGTTGCGCTACATTAAGCTTGGCGAGGCTGCTGAACGGCATATCCCTGCAAGCAACCTTGCTACTTATAAGTACGAAGATCTACTGCTTGAACCTGAGACTACACTCAAATCTATCTGTGAGTTTATCGGCATAAGCTACGAGCCTAATATACTAGGGAGCTCTAGCTCAGAGCCGGTCTTTGCAAATTGGGAAGCAGAGTGGAAACACAAAGCCAGTCAAGAGCTAGACCCTTCACGCATAGGCGCATGGCGCGAGGAGTTTAGTGACGATAGCGCCGCTATAGTAAATTGTTTCCTGGCGCCAACACTTAAACGCCTAGGCTATACAGTTAGCGGCGAACACAGACATAGACTAACAATTAAACACTGTATAATTATTGTTACTGAGTTTCTTTTACTAGGGCTAACCCGCCTGCTGCGCATGATTAGCTTGCAGAATAATATATTATTCGTACCTAAATTATTTGCGATTTTATTATCCTTGAGCATCTTATCCCCGGTCTTAGCTAAACCACTACAGCAGGCTATAGTACGCGGTCCCTACCTGCAAATGACTAAGAGCGATAGCACTATTATTCGTTATCGCACCAAGCAACCCTTAATTACACAAATCAAATACAGCGAGATGGCTAACTCATCAGAGCTCAAGACTTACACTGATGATGTGCTGAAAACTGAGCACGAAGTATTGCTCACTGGTCTTAAACCTGGTACTAGATATATTTATTCCTTGCATGCTTATAAGAAGTCTAAAGCTAAAGAACTCGGGCGCGGTTCTTATTTCTTCAAGACTGCTCCTCTAGTCGGCTCAGAGACTAGGGTCTGGGTACTGGGCGACTCTGGCACTAGTGAGACGGTGCAGATGAGCAAATACGCAAATGATCAGCTGAAAGTGCGTGATGCCATGTTTAAATACTTGACGCAAAGCGGCGTCATTGCGAGGAGCGAAGCGACGAAGCGTCATTGCGAGGCAGGAACTGCCGAAGCAACCCCCTTGCAGCCGCCCAGTAATAATACCGGGATTGCTTCGCCCTCCGGGCTCACAATGACGGCAGACCCCGACATGATGCTTATGCTCGGCGATAATACCTACTGGTATGGTAAAGACGAAGAATACACCAAAGGTCTCTTCAAGCCTTATGCCATGCAGCTTTCAGCTATGCCAGTGTTTCCGGTGCTCGGCAATCACGACTCAGGCTACCAGCAAGATCTGCGCGGCTATTCTGCTCGCTCTTACCCTCATGCGCGCGGCGCATACTATGATGCCTTCACTCTACCAGAGCAAGCTGAACTAGGCGGCATAGCCTCTAACACAGAAGCGTATTATTCATTTGACTATGGTGCCGCGCACTATATTATGCTCGACTCCTATGATTCACACGAGCAAAATCTTGATACGGAATTTCCGTCAGCACAAGCTAGCAATTCGTCATTGCGAGCGCAGCGAAGCAATCCATCTTCTTCAGATGACGATAGCGTTAGCGTCGAGCCTAAACTTAACCCTAATAACCGCATGGTTACTTGGCTTAAAGCAGATCTTGAAGCCTTTGCTAAGGCGCACCCAGATCCTAAGACTAGACCTTGGCTCATAGCAGTCTTCCATCATCCGGTGCACACTATGCAAGAAGAAGACCCGGCGCGCAAGAATTTCTGGAAGCGTTGGCTGCAGCTTAATATTCAACCTCTACTTGAAGAATACTCGACTGATATAGTTTTCGCTGGTCACGTACACCGTTACGAGCGCACTAAAGCTCTCGCCAAAGGCAGCAACTATATAGTACTGGGCTCATCAGGCTCCAGCTTCGGTAAGCCGCGCAAAGAACTCGGCGAGTTCCTCGTCTCATCTGACGCTGAGGGCTCTGGACTAATGGACATCAACGCTACACAATTAAATTTTAAGTTCATTGATAAGAACTCTCAGGTCATAGACAGCTTCACCCTCAACAAATAATGCAAAGCAGCAAACTAGTCAAAGCCCTTGCCTATATGCTTACTAGTAATTTTGTCGTACTTGGAGTTTACTTAGTAACGACGATAGTTATGGCGCGCATGCTCAGCCCCAAGGACTTCGGTATGCTGCTTGCTGGCGAGGCTTTTGTCGCTTTGTTTTCTTTTATCTTCGCACTAGGTTTTCGCAACTCGTTATTTCGCATCTCAGCGCAGCATGAAGAAGGACTGCAAGCTGGACTCAACACTGCTGTTGGCACCGGACTCTTCATTAAGGCTGTGACTTTTATTCCAGCAGCGTTGCTGGTCTATCTTATCGCCACGCTGACCAAACCTAGTGCTGACCAGCTTTATGTTATAGCTTGCTATATTTTCATTGAGACTATGGAGGGTTTTGCTAAGCTTTTCGGCACAGTGCGCCGGGCGCTGGGCGAATTCAAGCTTATCTCTATCGTTAACAGCACTAATAAAATTTTGCGCTTAGCTATGATCTATATAGTGCTTAAATATTTTGGTGGCTGGCAGCTATTAGTTACGCTGTTTGCATTTTTTAGTATTTTTAAGTTCTTGATTTCATATCTATCGACGATGAAACTTTGCCAGCCACGCCTAGATCTAAGACAGGTGCTGCCGATGCTAAGAGAATCTCTAGGCTACGGTCTCTACGACACTCTCGAAGACGCGCAGGCGCGCATCGATAGAGTGATTCTCAATACTATGCTGGGACCGACGGCGGTAGCTTTCTATGCTATCCCTGCTCGTCTTAATCGCCTGACTAAGACCATCCCCCAGACTATCAATCAAGTCTTCTTGCCTACTCTGCATGAGAGCTACGAGCGCGCTGAAAGCCAGTTCCTTAATCTTGCTCAGCATATCTCTCGCTTCTTCGCTCTAAGCGGTGCGGTGATTTTTATACTTGTCTATTATTTCTCTGATTTTATAGTACTTAAGCTTTTTGGCGATCAGTACGCCGAGTCTCTAAGCATAGTTAAGATTTTTGCTTACGCGACGCTGCTACTATTCTTAGATAAAGCCTCTAATTTAATTTTGGCTGTGCGCGGCGAGCATGTTAAACGCATTGGTTCGCTACTAGTCTCTACTATAATTTTCGTCGCGGCTAATCTCCTGCTAGTGCCGCGCCTAGGCATAGTCGGTGCTGTTTACGCTGCGATAATCGCCAGCGCTGCGCGAGTGCTATTCATGTGCTTCTTCACGCATAAGCAGATTTCGCTTATGCATTTGCTTATGATAGCCGCCGTGCCTGCCGCTCTAGCTCCTCTAGTACCAGCATGGATACTGATACCAGCCTATCCAGTTTATTTATACTTGAGTGCTATTATCACTGTTGAGGATATTAAGCTACTCAGAAAAGCATTTACAAAAAACCGTGTTTAATTTATCGCAGCTACTACAAGAAGGCAAACAAAAACTACGCTTCTGGGCTAACGAACTAAGTTATCATCGTACTAGTCATATCCAAGACATCAGCGTTAAACAAGAACATGATGAGATGAATGTATTAGTGGTGGTTTATGATTCTTGCCGCTACGACTCTTTAGTGGCAGCGAATACTCCAGTGCTAGATAGTTACGCCAGAGTGCATCAGGCTTGGGCTCCGGGCACTTATACTCTGCCTTCGCATATATCTTTTTTCACGGGTATCTTTCCTCTAGTTCACGAGCCTATTCCCTACCTTAATCGTTTTGAGAAGCAGCTTATCACTATGCGCAAAGCCGGTGAAGCTAAAGCTCAGGCTAAAGGCAGCCGCACTATAGAACTAGGTGCTAGCCGCTTCGATATGATTCGCGCGCTGCGTGATGCTAACTACTATACAGTAGGTTCTGGCGCTGCGACCTGGTTTGCTAAGAGGGTACTGACTGACGGCTTCGAGCATTTTAATTATCAGCAAGCTCAGTCTTGCGAGCAGCAGTGTAACTATCTTCTGCGTAATTTAGATTTGCACGCAAAGCGCAAACCATTTTTCGCATTCATGAATTTGATCGAGACTCACACTCCTTATATGCACTATGGTGCTGATCGCCGCGACTACGCTATGCAGGCACGCGACTATATGCAATGGCCGCCTAAAGTAGATGAGGCGCGCCGTCAGACTAAAGGTCTCCAGTTACAGCAAGCACAAATAGCCGCCGCTGAACATCTCGATAAATGCATGGGCGAGTTTCTGCCCAAGCTACCGCCTAATACTTTTGTGATTATTACCGCTGACCATGGTGAATGTTTCGGTGAGGATGGTTATTGGGGTCATGGGATTTATCACCCTAAAGTGATGGAAGTGCCGATGGCGGCCTTTATGCTAGATCGCAGCGAGTTATCTTGATAGCCTAAGTATCATACCCTCTGAAGGGTATGATACACCCCTTCGTCGTTGCGAGCCCCGCAGGGGCGAAGCAATCCCCCGACACCGCACAACGCATGGAGATTGCTTCGCACTACGCGCTCGCAATGACAGCCACGCCGCAACGCGGCTCGCAATGACGTCACATTTTTGCTATTGTTAATACTTCTTGCCTCAACAACTACACCAACCCCAATTCCACAAAGATAGCTGCGGCGTTGGCTTTATAGTTAATCTCGATAATAAAGCATCTACTTGGCTAGTTGAGACAGCGATTAGTTCTCTATCGCGCCTCGCGCATCGAGGTGCAGTTGCACCAGACGGTAAGACTGGAGATGGCTGCGGTATTCTCCTGAAGAAACCTGATGAGTTCCTTCAAGCCATCGCCAAGAAATCTAAAGCTAAACTCGCTAAACTCTACGCTGTCGGCTGCGTCTTCACCAGTAGCAACAAAACCCTAAGTTCAACAGCGCTCTCTAGGCTCAAAAAAGAACTGCGCGAAGAGAAGCTTGAGGTGGTACTAGAGCGCCTAGTCCCGACTAAGCCAGAAGCTTGCGGCGAAGAGGCGCTTAAGACTTTGCCGAATATTTATCACATTTTCGTTAATGCGCCTAAGAATATGATGGAAGCTGAGTTTGAGCGCAAGCTTTATATAGCGCGGCGCAAGACTGAACTAGCGCTAGAGACTAAAGATCCTAGTTTCTATGTAGCTAGTCTTTCTGCTCAGACTCTTTCTTATAAAGGCATGATTATGCCGCAATATCTAACTACCTTCTACGAAGATCTTAAGCACCCATTGATGGCAAGCTCGCTGTGCATGTTTCACCAGCGTTTCTCGACTAATACTTTTCCTGAGTGGCGCTTAGCGCAGCCCTTTAGGATGCTGGCGCATAATGGTGAGATTAATACTATTAGTGGTAACCGTAACTGGTCAGTGTCGCGCGAATCTAAATTCCTAAGCTCTGAAATCCCGAATCTAAGTGATTTGATGCCGCTTATCAGTAAAGACGGCTCAGATTCTATGAGCCTTGATAATATGCTTGAAGCTCTGGTGATGACTGGGGTTGATATATTGCACGCTATGCGCATACTAGTGCCGCCTGCTTGGCAGAACTCGACTAGCATGGATCCCAAGCTTAAAGCGATGTATGAATTCTATTCGCTCGATATGGATCCTTGGGATGGACCGGCTGCGCTATCCTTCACTGATGGCAACTACGCTGCTTGCGCTCTCGATCGTAATGGTCTAAGACCCGCGCGCTATGTCATCACCAAAGACAGGCACCTTACTGTCGCTTCTGAGATCGGCGTCTATGACTACGCGCCAGAAGATGTAGTAACTAAGGGCAGGCTTAAACCCGGTGAGATGTTAGCTGTAGATCTGCGCCAGCATAAACTACTACTAACTAGTGATATCGACGCTCAGCTCAGCTCTAAATATCCTTATAGAGAGTGGCTTGAAGAGCATACTCGTTACCTGAAGCCAATTCCAGAAGAAGAAGA
>Ga0172367_10003344_pt1 | contig 20915 bp, 16 predicted proteins | sample Lak10m_FD_114542 | JGI IMG/M metagenome (GOLD analysis project Ga0172367, IMG submission 114542) | Freshwater microbial communities from Kabuno Bay, South-Kivu, Congo - kab_022012_10m | ecosystem: Environmental > Aquatic > Freshwater > Lake | place: Democratic Republic of the Congo: South-Kivu... | reverse complement strand
TATCTTCGCACAATGCTAATATCTTTGTCGGTTCATTAGTGAGAACTCGCCGCAAATCGCCCACGGGAATCGGGGTAATACCGGAACGTTCTGCATAAATTTGACTTTCTTTGGTCAAATCCCGCACGTAAAGTTGGTCATTGATATAGAAGTGGACAGATAATAGCGCTCGCAGGTGCGGTTGTTCAAAATAGTCTAGCAACTGGTGAGCAATATCTTTGGAAACAGCCCAATGGCGATGAATTTTCTGATTAGCTGGGTCTTGAATCCAAGCGCCCTGATAAGCTGCTAGTGGTAGCACAGAGTTAATTTCTTGGTGGAAGCGTAAAGCTGAACAATACATCCTACCAGTAGCGATCGCCACTTGAATTCCCTGATCCTGTACGGCAGCGATGGCCTGCTTTACAGCTGGACTTAAAGTGTTAGACTCTCCAGAAATCGTGCCATCGATATCTAGAACAAGTAGTTTTATCATGTTTTGTGCTGCTATAGCCTGATCACTAGTGGATGCCAAGTCAGCAGCAGATACTTTGTGCATAAATTCCCTAGATTTTAACTTCCAGTATGAGGTTACCAGTCTCTAGGAAGCTCTGGAGAGTAATGAAGCTAAAATTTTTAGTTATTAAACTGAACGCTTTTTTCTATACTTCATGAGAATTTTGAAATGATATTTGTCAGATCCAAATCTTTTGTGTATTGGGAATAATTAGAATATGCTATGGCTACAATAGATTTATGTCTCAAATTTCCGATGTTGTCACCGCAATACGTCCCACCTTCATCCTTATAGATGGACACTCCCTGGCTTTTCGTTCCTATTTTGCCTTTGCCAAAGGACGAGATGGGGGACTACGTACTAAATCGGGGATTCCTACTAGTGTGTGTTTTGGCTTTCTCAAATGTCTGATAGAAGTCATGGACACGGAACAGCCACAAGCAATGGCCATTGCTTTTGATTTGGGTTTACCGACTTTTCGCCACGAAGCTGATGATACCTATAAAGCTGATCGCCCTGGAACACCAGAAGATTTTGTACCTGATTTGAAAAATCTTCACGAATTACTAGAAGGCTTTAACTTAAGCATTTTTACGGCTCCAGGTTATGAAGCAGATGATGTGTTAGGAACCTTAGCAAAACAAGCCTCTGCCGCAGGGTATAAAGTAAAAATCCTCACAGGCGATCGCGATTTATTTCAACTCATCGACCCTGATGAGCAAATCACTGTTTTAAGTTTTAGTCCAGATGCGCTGAAACGCTCTACAAACGCCATTACTGAATTTAGTACAGAACAAGTTAAAGCAAAATTAGGTGTATTACCCACACAAATTGTTGATTTTAAAGCTCTTTGTGGTGATAAGTCAGATAATATTCCTGGTGTCAAGGGAATTGGCGACAAAACAGCCGTACAATTGCTTAGTACCTACGGTTCTCTTGAACAAATTTATGCATCTTTAGATCAAATTAAAGGCGCAACTCAGAAAAAACTAGAGGTGGGTAGAGAAGACGCTCAAAAATCACAATATTTAGCAAAAATTGTCATAGATGTTCCTCTAGAAGTTGATTTAGAAAGTTGCAAATTAACAGGATTTGATAGCAACCTGCTCATTCCAATTTTAGAAAAGTTAGAATTCAAAACTTTTTTAGGTAAAGTTAAGGAACTTCAGCAACGCTTTGGTGGAGAACTTGCGGAAACTTCAGTAACCGCAAACCCAGAACTAGCAAACACTGATGAAGAAGATGATGATGATGTCTGGTTTTTCAGTGCTGTTGACACACGGATATTAGCACAGCAAGGAGCATTACCAGTTAAACCACAAATTATTAATTCCCCAGCTAAACTCACAGAATTAGTCAAACTGCTACAAACCTTGAGTAACCCAATCATCCCCGTGGCTTGGGATACTGAAACCACTGACTTAGAACCACGGGATGCTACTTTGGTGGGAATTGGCTGTTGCTGGGGAACAAAACCAGATCAATCTGCTTATATTCCTCTGGCGCATAAAAGTGGCACAAATTTGAGTCAAGATGTGGTACTAGCAGCACTCCAACCAATTCTCACCAGTGCTGATTATCCCAAAACTTTCCAAAATGGCAAATTTGACTACTTAGTTTTTCGCTGTCAAGGAATTAAATTAGCAGGACTTGTTTTCGACCCTATGCTAGCGAGTTATGTTCTTAATCCAGATACTAGCCACAACCTGAGTGATTTATCACAGCGTTATTTGGGATTAAGTCTGCAAAATTATGAAAATTTAGTTCCCAAAGGTGAAACTATTGCTGACATAAGTATTGGTGCGGTGGCTGATTATTGCTGTTTGCAAGTTTACGCCACGTTTCAACTTGTGTCAAAATTGCGTGAGGAACTAGAAAAATCCCCGGCTTTGAACAAATTATTAGTAGAAGTAGAACAGCCGCTAGAACAAGTTTTAGCAGAGATGGAGTATACAGGAGTCCGGATTAATTCAGTTTATTTGCAAGAACTTTCCCAAAAGTTAGATATAGATTTAGCCAAGTTGCAGGAACAAGCAACTACAATAGCAGGGGAAATTTTTAATTTAGGTTCTCCTAAACAATTGAGTGTAATATTATTTGAAAAATTGCAATTGAGCACCAAATATTCGCGTAAAATCCAAACAGGATACTCTACAGATGCGGCAACATTAGAAAAATTGCAAGAAGTTGATCAAACCGGATTTGTTGATGCCATTATTGAGTACCGCACTTTATCTAAATTAAAGTCTACTTATGTAGATGCTTTACCGGCATTAGTACGTTCAGACACCCTGCGAGTGCATACTAATTTTAATCAAACAGTAACATCTACTGGCAGGTTATCTTCTTCTCATCCCAATTTACAAAATATCCCCATTCGCACAGCTTTCAGTCGCCAGATTCGCAAAGCATTTTTGCCAGAACCAGGATATTTAATGGCGGCGGCTGATTACTCACAAATAGAGTTGCGAATTTTGGCGCATTTAAGCCAAGAACCAATATTAGTGGAAGCCTATCATCAAAATCAAGATATTCACACTGTCACCGCTCGTTTGCTATTTGAAAAGTCAGATATTACATCAGATGAACGTAGGATAGCCAAAACTATCAATTTTGGTGTAATTTATGGTATGGGTTCGCTGAAATTTTCTCGTTCCACTGGCATAGATAAAACCATTGCCAATGAGTTTATTAAACGGTTTAATGAACGTTATCCGCTAGTTTTTGCATATTTAGAAGGGTTAAAAAAACAAGCAATCGCTCACGGTTATGTAGAAACTATTCTTGGCCGTCGGCGTTATCTTGAGTTTACCAATAATAGTTTACGTAAGTTAAAAGGCAGTAAACCAGAAGACATTGATTTGAGTAAATTAAAAAATTTAGGTGCTTATGATGCGGGATTATTACGTTCTGCTGCTAATGCTCCTATTCAAGGTTCTAGTGCTGATATTATTAAAATTGCCATGATTAGACTGCATGATGTGTTGCAGAAATATCAAGCGCGATTGTTATTACAAGTTCATGACGAATTAGTGTTTGAAGTTCCTCCCCAAGAGTGGGAAGAATTACAACCACAAATTAAGTTGGTTATGGAAAATGCTGTATTTTTAACTGTGCCATTAGTGGTAGATGTCCGCGTCGGTGATAATTGGATGGAAACGGAATAGTTACAAATAAGCTCAGTGAAATATGAGTCAGGGAATTTATTCTATTCCCTGACTATGTGGGAAAGGTCTTTTTACCGAACACGACAGAACTTGCGATCGCTATCATGTTCAGGGTATTGCCAAGAATAGGCAAAATGGCTAACTCCTGCTAATTGGGGAGCAAATTGGCGAAGTGCTTGTATTTGTGCTTCTATTGATGGGCGATTACTAACTGATGCTCCCCAATTTCCTGCTAGAGCAGGAATAATTTTTGTCCCTGGTTGTGCGGTGTTCAAAACTCGTTTTACTTGCTGCACAATGCAAGCGACATTACCACAAGTTGCATAGGACATGGGATGCCATTCTAAATGATTAGGGAACCTATCCCAAGGTTGCAAACGAGAATCATACCCTTGTCCTACAGTTTGATTACCATCAGGAAAAAACACTACCCCTGATGGAATGCTTTGTTGCTGGGCTGGGTAAGTAGCTAAGGCGACAAAATCTAAAATACCTTGCATGGCATGGGCAACTGCCAATTGCCACAATTGCAATTGCAATTGTGGTTGTCTCTGACTGGGAGATAGAATTGACTTTGGTTCTGGCTGAAGAATCCGGCCTTGCCACATGGGTTCGCTTTCTTGGGGGTGAAGCTGATCGACTTCGTTGATATCTCCGGCTGTTACGTATACCTTACCCAAAAAACGCCGAATTAGTTCTGTTCCTTTGTTATTCTCGGCACGGCGAAATAAAGCTTGTTGAATCGCTGGACTAAATAGCCACAAATCAGAAACTGTAGTGGCAATAGAATTACTTCCTGCTTGTCGCGGGTAGCGTACATAGTCAAAGAGGATTCCATCAGGTCTACGACGTACTACTTCCTGGACCATTTGATAGTAGTCACGTTTTGCTTGTAAGTTATATGGGTCAATGAATACTTGAGAAGTATTATCAGTGACATATAAGCTGGTTTGACCCTTGCCATTGCGAGCCAGGGCATCTGCGCGATCTGAACGTTGACTGTATGTGTAACCGAAATTGTTAGTAAACATCCAGGCGTAAACCTTTAAACCACGTTGCCGCCCTTTTTGAATAGCTGTAGCCAGTAAATCTACTTTTTCTGCTCCTGGAGTGCGAATTACCGATGGCCACACTGTGGGATTAGCTGCTGCTGGTAATAATACCTGCCCGTCATAAAAGACTTCTACATAAACTTTGTTGTAGCCACCATTGACAATGCGATCCATGATTTGGTCAATTGCTCCTGGCTGAAGGTCACAGGGATATAAGCGTAACCAGATTGCTTGGATTTCTGGCCAAGTTCGATTACGGCAATTTTGTAAATCCTGTGCGTGTTGGTTCACTAGTTGTTGGTAGCTTTTCTGGGCATCTTGACTACCTTGGACGGCTGACAAACGTAAGTCTTCTTTGGCTTTTGCTGCTGCTGTTGATAGTTGGCAATAATCTTTTACTTGCGGCTGTGCTGCTTGGCTAACAAATTGAGAAATCAAGAAACTACTAGTGGAAACAGTAGCGAATAGACAGCGCCAAAATAGTGTTCTTTTTGGTAAATTCAAAGGAGAGTTAGACATACATAAAAGTAGAAGCACAAATCTGTGATTAACCCTATGAAAATTAACTTTCAGTTACGGATATCAAAGGAAACTAACAATAACTGAAAGTTTGAACCTCGGTTGTTCAAGACTGCCAAAATTCTATTTCTGTTGCCAGATGTGCTCAGAAATTTGTAGATTGACTAAACAAAAATGATACTTGGGCTGTATTTAAGGGAATTTATACTCCCACCAATAAAAGTTTTGGGTTGTAGTGTCTGATTCTTGCTGTGGCCTAGGCTACTTTGGGCTGTCATCTGGTTTATCTAGTTTTAGTTTGTAAGCATCTGTTTTATACCCACTGACTGCCCACCATTAGGTAAGAAAAACTTATTTTTATGTATCGTATGTGATTTACAACATTGGACTCCCGGGTATTCGGGTATTTTATTTTGGCCATGGGAGTTGTTGGGGGAGAAAACCAGTCTTGGCTCAAAAGTGGCATCTGATGTCATTGCCGATATTATGCTATGACCGTTAAGATTGCTAAAATGTCTGCCTAGGGTGGATTTTTACATGGGTCGTGATTCATCTCCCAGTAAACTCCTTCGTTGCTGTACTGGGAGTTATCTCACGACGTCAAAGATAGCAAATAGTTAAGCACCGCGTTTCAAAGCCGACTCTACCCGTTCTAATTCTTGCTCTAGACGATTTTTGAGCTTTTGGGGTACGGGACGATTTGGGTAAGAACTGTAGTGTCCAGCTAATGAGTTGAGGGCTGTTCGCATAGTTGTAAAGGAACTCAGATTAGAAACAGAATTATCCCGTTGGTAGCGAGCAGAAAAATCGTTGATTTTTTGACGTGCTTCTGCTTGGATAACTTCTTTGTTGGGTGAATCTGCCGTTAAATCCAAAGCTTCTTTCATAATATTGACTACAGCTAAGGTGTCTTGACGATAATCCCCTGTTAAACTGTCCGGACTAGCAGAACAGCCGGTAAGACCAATGGTTACAATCAAAACCAAGGCAAGTAGACGTGACCAATAGTGCTTCATATGTTCTCGATGAATAATAGGTAAATCAAGGTTCATCCTATCGTGGATTGGTATGCAGGGGATCATTCAAAAGATGAGCAGAAACTAATGACTAATGATTTTGTGATACAGAGTATCTCTTTGTTGGTACGGTCTTCCCAGGGAAGCGATAGCATTTTGCAGAGTATCCACTTCCATACAAGTACCACCCACAGCTCCTGCCATTGTAGTAATATGTTCTTCCATTAATGTACCACCGATATCATTGCAACCCCACAACAAAGCTTCAGTCGCGCCACTAAGTCCTAGTTTGACCCAACTTGGCTGATGGTTAGGTATCCAATTTCCCAAATAAATCCGCGCTACAGCTGTTAATAATAAAGCATCATTGAGAACAGGTTGATCGCGTCCCACACGATGACGTAATAATTTGGGTGCTTCTTGTCCGACAAATGGTAACAGGATAAACTCAGTAATGCGCGCCGGATATTCCTGATTAATGGCAGTTTTTTGTAGCGATCGCAATTTTTCTAAATGTCCAATTTGTTGTTCTGGTGTTTCAATATGCCCGGATAGTATGGTGCTAGTAGTGGGTAAACCTAATTTGTGAGCTGTGCTAACAATTTCTAACCAAGTGGCTGTGTCAATTTTTTCTGGACACAATATTCGCCTTACTTGATCGTCTAGTATTTCGGCTGCTGTTCCTGGCATTGAGCCTACACCAGCATCGCGCAAAGCCGTAATCACATCGGCATATTCAAGCTGATCAAGCCTAGCAATAAATTGAATTTCCTGGGGAGAAAAAGCGTGTAGATGTATGTGGGGAAATTGCTTCTTTATTGTTTCTACCAATTTGAGGTAGTAATGTAGGGATTTACCGTTGATCTGGGCTTGTGGATTTAATCCCCCTTGCATACAGATTTCCGTTGCTCCTCTTTTTACCGCATCTGTGGATTTTTCGACAATTTGCGCCCAATCTAACCAGTAAGCACCAGGGTCACCGTCATCCCGACGGAAGGCACAAAAACTACAGTGTTGGTCACAAATATTAGTAAAGTTAATATTGCGGTTAATTATGTAGGTTACCGTATTGCCTGATTGACTACAACGGAGTTTGTCAGCGGTAGTACGAATAGCGGCGATGGACTCTGGGTCGGTTTGTTTTAATAACACCACTCCATCGGCCGGAGATAAATCGTGCCCCAAAAGGGCATAATCCAAAATACTATCAACAGATTTACAGGGCATCAGTGATAACCAAGCTACTATTAACTATTTTGGCAAAAAGGGCTAATTATATTAGCCTTCACAGTATCAGGATTTCTCTCCTTCCTAACTCCCAAAATTCCTTATACAGGGAAATCTCAGTATATTAGCTTATGAAACTAATGTCCAAATGCAACTTATATAAATAGAAACTATTTTTTATCTATTCTTTATCAACCAGCATGAGTGAAAAAATTAATGCTTCACCGACAGCAACAACTACCCCATTAAAAATTTTGGAATTATCCCCTCCCAGCTTAGATGAAGATAGTGAACATATCTATTTTTCCCTTGTCATTCCCACGTATCAAGAGCGGGGAAACATAGAAAATATTCTCAAAATGTTAAGTGAACTACTCAATGAACTTATTCCTGGGCAATATGAACTAATTGTAGTTGATGATAATAGTCCCGATGGCACTTGGGAGGTAGCACAGTCTCTGACGGGGGAATACCCACAGATCCAGGTAATCCGACGTGAACAAGAACGGGGGCTATCTTCAGCTGTAATTCGGGGATGGCAAGTGGCAAAGGGTAGTATCTTAGGGGTAATGGACGGAGACTTACAACATCCACCAGAAATATTAATACAACTATTAATTGCCATTAAAAAAGGAGCAGATTTAGCAGTAGCTAGCCGTCATATCGAAGGAGGCGGCGTGAGTAGTTGGAATGTTATCAGGCGTTTTTTGTCTCGTGGCGCTCAAGTATTAGGATTAATTATCCTACCAGGAGTACTGGGTAGAGTTTCAGATCCCATGAGTGGTTATTTTGTCGTGCGTCGCACTTGCATAGCAGGTGTTATCCTCAATCCGGTGGGATACAAAATTCTTTTAGAAATAATCGCACGGGGAAATATCAGTGAAATTGCTGAAGTTGGTTATGTGTTTTGTGAGCGTCAACAAGGGGAAAGTAAGGTGACATGGAAGCAATATGTAGAATATTTACACCATTTAGTGCGCTTACGATTGTCTAGTGGATTTCTGGGAAGGGTCAATCAAAAAATCGGTTTTCCCGTTGGTAGGTTTATGCGGTTTGCATTGGTGGGAATGAGTGGGGTGTTTGTAGATATGGCTATACTTTATTTACTCAGTGATCCGACTACTTTAGCTTTACCTCTAACGCGGAGCAAAATTATTGCTGGTGAAATTGCCATTTTCAATAATTTTTTCTGGAATGATGCTTGGACTTTTGCTGATGTCAGTAAAAACCAGCAAGAACCACATCAACGCCTCAAGCGATTTTTGAAATTTAATTTAATTTGTCTTGCTGGGTTGGTGTTAAACGTCCTGGTGTTGAATTTGGTGTTTAACTTGATTATTCGTAACCGTTATATTGCTAATTTGATTGCGATCGCAGTGGCTACTATTTGGAATTTCTGGGTGAACTTAAAACTCAGTTGGCGGGTCACCGATGTCAAATAATAAATCCCGCCTTCTGTCCATTACAAATTCTGAGGTTCAATACCTAACTTTCTTTTTTCTTTATTGTATGCTCAGGCATTGAGAAGAAGAAATTAAACAATCTAGGGTTTAACGTCTCTGTCTAATGGAACTGTAAGAAGTCTAAATATATACAAAATATATACAAAGTTACCAGTAATGTGTTATACTATTACGGTTTAATATTTTAGTAAATAAATATACATAATATTTAACCGTAACAGTGCATTTACTTAAACGATTTCATCCCCGATTTTTTTGTTTGGGTTTAGCCACAAATGGGCAAGGAAAACTTAAATTTTCTTCCTTATTACCTTTTTTGTTGATGGTGGTAGGGATTTACTGTTTTTTGAACTTTGCTTGGCCACAAAGGTTCTTGCTTCCAGCTTTTTTTGGAGAGTCAGTCTTTTGTGTCAACAGTCCGGATAAAGTTTTAGCATTGACATTTGACGACGGTCCGGATCCAGTATATACAATAGCAATTGCCGAAACACTTTTAAATTATGAAGCTAAAGGAACATTTTTTGTGTTAGGCAAACACAGCCAAAAGTATCCTCAAATTGTCCAATATTTGGCAAAACAAGGTCACGAAATAGCTAACCATACCTGGAACCATAACAATCTAAATAGTAAGTTTTCTGATTTAATTTATTGGGAAATTGCGGAAACAGATAATTTAATTCATGAATTAGGCTACTCAAGTCATGTTTATTTTAGACCTCCTTTCGGTCGAGCAGGTCTTTTCGTAACTAAGGTTTTAAGGCGAATGCAAAAACCTATGATTTTTTGGGATGTTGACTTACAAGATTGGCGTGGTAATTCCACAGCAGAAATGATGAATATATTTGAACATAATTTTCATAATGGTTCCATTATACTTTTACATGATTCAGATGGTGTAGCCAGAGGAGGAGTATATGCGAATCGCGAAAATACCGTCGAGGTTGTGGAAGAAATTTTGAGTGCTTACACTCCCCTCGGGTATGAATTTGTGACGATATCAGAGTTATTAAATCGAGGAACTATAGTTAGAGCAAAAAACCTCTGTCTAAAAAGATAAATTGTCACTCAGAATTGGTAACAGTCTGGGCACAAAAATTTGAATTTATGGTCAATTATGGAAATATCTCCTATTAACAAAACCATCCACTGGCTTGTTCTGGAGTGAAAACAAAAATAGAAACACAACTTTACCGTAAAATATGTGGGATTACACAATCAATAAAATTATGGGGTAGTTGGCTTTGTACCTTCAGCCAGGAAAAATTCTGTGTAAAAACATATGTACTTATATAATTATTGGCGCTCTACTGTTTCAACTCGCTGGTTTCATCCTTTACTGTTGCTGATTTGGTTAATTATTGGTCTGAGCTTACGTTTAGCTAATTTGAGTGGAAAACCACCTTGGACTGATGAGTTTTCTACCTTGGTGTTTAGTCTGGGAAATAGTTTTTTATCGGTACCTCTAGATCAAGCCATCGCACCTGATATTTTATTACAGCCACTCCAACCACAAGCAACTGCCAATATCCAAGAGGTATGGAAACATTTGAGTCAAGAAACTAACCATCCTCCGCTTTACTTTTTCATAGCTCATTGGTGGATGGGATTATTTCCTACAACAGGAGGTCTAGTCTCTGTATGGGGGGCGCGATCACTTGCAGCTATTTTTGGCGCAGCCTCGATTCCAGCTATCTATGCTTTAGGCTGGCTAGGTTTTGGCTCTCCACTGGTGAGTCAGTTAGCTGCTGCTATGATGGCGGTATCACCTTTTGGTATATTTCTCGCCCAAGAAGCCCGTCATTATACTTTAGCTATTTTATGGGTGATTGCTTCCTTTGCTTGTTTAGTAATGGTGGTCCGTCACATTCAAAATGAAACTCAATTACCGGTTTCTTTGGTACTTTACTGGGTAGTAATTAATGCTTTTGGGATTGCTACTCATTATTTCTTTGCTCTTACTTTGTTAACAGAAGCATTGGTCATCATTGTTCTAGCTTGGCATCAAAGCCGAACTAAGGCGAAATTTTCTATTTTCTTTTCTTGTGTTTGGCAGCGTATATATGTCGCTGTTGCTGGTACTTTTGTAGCGGGTTTAGTGTGGTTACCTGTATTTTTACAAAATACCTATGGTAGTAAATTAACCGAATGGATTCAGCAACCACGAGTGGGAATTGCTTGGATTAGCCCAATTTTTCAAGCTTTTGCGGCCTGGCTCACTATGCTTTACTTACTACCAGTGGAAGCACCACAGCTAAGTATTGTCATTGCTTCTGGGTTGGTGATGCTGATTTTCTTGATTTGGGCACTACCAATACTTATTCGTGGCTTGAAAATGCAACTACAACAACCGGAAAATCGCTTCATCACTCAAGTAGTAGCTGGTTTAGTTGTGGGAGCGATGGCATTGTTCTTTATTTTTACCTATTTTCTCGGCATTGATTTAACAAGGGGGGCTCGTTACAACTTTGTTTACTTTCCCGCAGTCATAGTTTTATTAGGGGCGAGTCTGGCGGTTTGTTGGCATGATGAAAGTATTAGTAAATTGGGAATAACTGGCAAAAAGGCTGTAAGCCTAATTTGGCTGATGGGATTTTTGAGTGCTGTTACAGTTGTTTGTAACCTTGGCTATCAAAAATACTACCGCCCTGATGTTTTTGTCCAACTTATTCAAAAAACATCCCCAGATGCAGTACTGATTGCTACTAGCCACATGACTCATGTACACATAGGGGAAATGATGGGAGTAGCAAGGGAATTTAAAGTGCAAAATTCATCTAATCCTTCTCCTTTATTTCTGCTCGCCCATCAAGACCAAGACCCCAATACTTCTACTACCGCTTTAGAAAATACTTTAAAGCAGTTACGGCGACCTTTTGATTTATGGTTAGTAAATTTTCATGCTCCGATAGCTGAGGAAGTGAAAAAATGTGATGCAGAAAAACAAAATTTACCTGCAATTAACGGCTATGTGTATGAACTTTATCACTGTCGTTAGTAATTTTTATGTTTAATTAGGTTGACCCACTTTACTATTGATAATTTTTTGGTGCAGCTACAACTGATAAACCGGCGATGGATTGTAGATTTTGACAACGAATTAATTCGTTAAAGTCCAAAGTTGAGTTTTTTTCCATATTAGCTATGGCCTGAATAGCAAATAATAAGTGCTCGGCGGCTTCGGTTTCTAAGTAACCCCGGCGTTGGGCTATGCGTATCGCTGCTAAATCGGCGTTTAAATCTAATTGAGAAGATTTATTATTTCGCCAAATCCGCACTAAAGCCATGGCGCTTAATGCTCCGGCTACCGCGATACCAACCACATCTGCTTCTGCTGATTCTAGTAATCCCGCTAATAGCCCCACCATAACTACACCTTGATAAATATCAGGTTTAAACCACTTCACCCCATTTAACCAGCTAACTTTTTGCAACAGTAATAAATCGCGTTGGGGTTTTGTCAAGCGAAACCACAAATCAAAATTAATATATATTGGTCGCTCCCGCTTCCAAGGTAGGGGAAAAGCAGCATCAATCACTTTTGACTGTTCTGGTTTACTGACAATTTTTGTTGTCATGCGACTAGAAGCAGGAATTATATCTAATAAACGGCGAATTTCAACCCTTGGTTCCATTGTAATAATTTGTAATTCGTAATTATTATCCACAATTTTTACTCAGTGTAGCTCTAGGTTGAATTATGTATTCCATTACCATGTCAATGAGATAATACAAGTTAAGTTCTTAAGTACAAACTAAGAATTGTTAAATGGACGCACTTGCTCCCATCCCGCCCAAATGGACAACTCAGGCGGTTCACGCTTACCAGTTCTGTTGTCCTAGTTGTCACGCTAGTAGTCTGGAAGCTGTACAAGTCTGGATTAATAGGCGAACACCTGTAGTTACACAAGACCGTCGTCGGAAATGGCAGGAATTTTATAATTGCCAATGTGGTTATGTTTGGTGGGCGTGGAGTATCGATCGCCCACCATTAGATATACAAAATTCACAAGATTATCATCCCACATAACTATTTCTGCTGAAAAGCCCGCTCTTAGGCGGGCTTTGATTTAATGTCTTGGCAAAGACTAATTTTAGAACTTGAAGGTGGTACGTAAAGTACCTACATAAATGGTGTCGTTATCGTCATTGTGCTCAGGGTTGAGAATCACTAACAAACCGGGGGTGATGGCGATATTGTCAGTCAGGCGCACGTTGTAGAGGCCTTCTAGATGATAAGAGGTGTCAGGCTCAGAGTTGACAGAACCACCAGTTACTTTGGGGGGTTGACCGAAGATAAAACCGAGCAAGTTTCCTTCTCTACCAAAGTCTTTGATACCTAAGCTAGCACCCCAGTAAAAAATATCTGCATCAGCATTACTGATTTCAGATTCTGCTGTAGTGTAGCCAGCCCAACCACCAACTGTTAGCTTGGAGCTAGGTTTGAAGGTAGCTTGTACACCATAGTTGTTGGATGAGGTTGCAACATTACCAAAAGGTCTGTTAGCAAATGCACTTCCCGTACTGTCAAAAAGGCTTACAGTACCACGCCTTTGATAGGTGCGAGCGTAGGTTAAGCCTATATTGAAAGCTTTGCTGGGTTTGAAGGCGACCTGACCAAAGATGGCGTTATTACCATCAAAAATACCATTTTTATCCTCTGGACTGTTAGCACCATTAGGTGCCAAATAAGCTGCACTCAAACTTAGGGCACCTTTAGGATTAACTAGCACAGTCACACCCGCACCACCGGCACCTTGGCGATAGATGGGGCTGAAACGTCCGTAGCGAGAAAGAGCACCACCACCACTACTCCTGAAGTCAGGGTTGAAAACTTCGACCCCATTTTCATAAACCTCTGCACCGGCAGCATCTATTTGGACGCGTACTGCATCACTTAGGTTGAAAGCGTAGTTAACTTTATCAATTGCGACGCTGTTACCGCTATCACCAGCAAACCCTAAACGGGTCATTCTGGTTCCTGTGGCTGTATCAAACTGGGTGATGTTACCAGTATTCAAACGGACTTGCAGCTTGTCTTTTCCAGTGAAGCTGCTTTCTAAACTCAAACGAACGCGATCAGCGAAAAAGATATTGTCTTGTAGGTCGCCACTGCCTGCTTTCCCATCTCCAAAAGCGCCTGCTAGAGCAAATATAGCCTCACCTTTTAACTTGGTGGTAGTAGAAAACTGATTCGCTTCTAATTCCCCAGTACGAGCTTCCAAGGCGTCTACACGACCGCGCAGGGTTGCTAATTCAGCAGAAAATTCTTCTTGTAAGCGCTGTAATGTAGCTAAGTCTTCTTTAGTGATTACGTCTGCGGTTGCTGTAGCAATCAGTTCATTAACTCTGTCTAAACAAGCGTTTAAACCAGCCGCAAATTCAAAACGACTTAAAGCACGATTACCACGGTAGGTAGAGTTAGGATAACCTGCGATACAGCCGTAACGTTCAACTAAGGACTGTAAAGCTTGGAAAGCCCAGTCTGTTGGTTGTACATCAGAAAACTGAGAAACAGATGTTACTTGACCGATGCTATTGGCCTGTTGAGATAACTGGGCAATGCTGTTTACTTGTTCGTTGACTTCAATAGCTAGGGCACTGTTAGCAGCGAAGAATGTGGCTGCAATGGCTGGACTAAGCTTTAGAACATTCCAAAGTAGTTTTGTCATCTTGTTAATTTCACTCACACCGAACGATTGAAACAATGAAAAAACTTTCAGCTTTTTCAGGTGATACACTTAAGCTTTCAGTAATTAAGATAGCAAAGTTTTGATAACTAATACAAGTCAATTTTTATTTTTTTATACTATGGTAGCCCTTGATTAATTTATTTGTTGAAATAATAATAATTCTCCGCTTATAGCGTAATAATGCTCCTTGTTCTTCAAACTGCTGTAGCATACGTGTCACTGTGACACGAGTAGTATTTAGTACTTCAGATATTTCCTGATGGGTAATATTTAGATCAACTAACTTCCCTTGTTCTACATCCCGTCCAAATTTTTCACTTAGCCACAGCAAAAACTTCCCCAAACGTAGCGACATGGGTTTAATATGTACAATGCTTAAAAGCTCTTCTGAATGCTTAATATGGGACAAGAAAGCATCAATATCTCTGTACCACAGGTGAGAAGGTATCATGCTTGCTTCTACGCTTGTCAAGCATTCAATGTTGTAGGGTTGAACTTTTGATAAAGAATAGCCAATCACATCACCAGCACCCCAGTAGCCCAGAGTAACAAATATTCCCTCTTCGTTCCAGGTTAAGGTACGAACTGCTCCGCGTTCAATGCGCCACAGCACATCATTACGAGGTGGAATCAATTCTTTGCGGGTAAATAACCTTTGTGGTAAATCACCAGTGGCGTTATGTTCATTCGATACATTGGATAAGTTTGGGGTGAGATTTGTGGTAGACATTATGCAATTACTTGTAAGAGTACAAATTTAAATTCTGCTGTTAACTAACCAATGGCAAAGTTTCACCAACAAACCCAAACTTTGCCCAACTTGTGAATGTATCAAAATGGTGGAAATCAAAACCTTTTAGCTAAACGCCCAGTACTTTCGCCTAAAAATCTGGAGCTAGTCATGTAAAACATAAATTTTTCTTTTGTCTGGAACTACTTTAATTGAGCAAGTTTAAGAAAAGGTAATTGTGGGGTAAATTGTATGTTGGTTAACAAAATTTTAATTATTGTATTTTTTGTAGAAAAATTTAATTTTTCTCACTAAGTATTGTTACTTGCATTGCTGTTATGTTCCCATACCTGAACCCTCAGACCTAATTAAAAACGTTGTCCGGTGACAATGTATGCCACCCTTTGTCCAATATTAGTGGCATGATCTGCCATCCGTTCCAAACAACGAATTGCCAGTGCTAGGAGCAAAATTGGTTCCACTACTCCAGGGATATCCCGTTGCTGGGCTAAAGTGTTATAAACACGATCATAGGCATTGTCTACAGCATCATCCAGATGCTTTAAGCCCCGTCCACCAACTTCATCCAAATCGGCTAAAGCCTTTAAGCTAGTTGCTAACATTGCTTGGGCATGGTGAGACATATTTTCAATCTCTGGTAAAGATTGATGCGGTGGATAAGGAAAAATTTTAATGGCAATATTAGCTAAATCCTCAGCATAATCGCCTATGCGCTCTAAGTCTCGTACTAATTGCATAAACGCACTCAAGCAGCGTAAATCTTGAGCTGTAGGCGTTTGCAACGTCATGATTGCCGTACAATCTGATTCTATTTGTCGATAAAAACGGTCAATTTTTTGATCTAATCGCGGAAGTTCCTCAGCTGCGATTAAATCACGGGCAAATAGGGCCTGATGGCTCAGGCGAAACGATTGTTCTACCAAAGCTCCCATACGTAATACGTCCCGTTCTAAGCGCCTAATGGCACGTGCCAACTGGGGATTTTTGGGGTTGGAGTTGTGATCATACAAGGCAGCTGTCACACTTATGGTCTCAAAGATGAAGATATTCTTAAATATAATCCTGGCTTTGGCGGTTTGCCATAACTTCAGGAAGTTGAAACTGCATCCAGGCTCCTCCTGTTTGGGGATGGTTCATGGCTTTGATGGAACCGCCGTGGGCAACAATAATTTGCCGAACGATGGACAAACCTAACCCATTCCCCACTATGGTCCCCAGAGAATTATTTTCAGGCAATGACGAATGAGTCCTCGCTTTATCTCCGCGGTAAAATCGCTCGAAAACGTATGGCAAGTCTGTTTCAGAAAAGCCTAATCCACAATCAATTAGATTTATTTCCAAAACAGAACCTTCGCTACTTTTACTATGATTACCTTGTTTAGCTAAAATTTTAGCTTGAATTTGGATCGAAGTACCAGGAGGACTGTATTTGATACTGTTAGCTAGCAAGTTGAGAAAAACTTGGTAAATACGGGCAGGATCTGCTTTAATCCATAAACTTTCTGGACCAGAATAGTCAAGAAGTAAATGCTGCTTTTGGGTTAATGGTTCTAATGTTTCCCAAACTGATGCAATCAGCGATCGCACCTCTAAAATTTCTGAATGCAGCTGCATAGTTGGATTGGCTTCCATTTGCGTCAGTTCCAACCAGCTTTGGACTAAATTAATCAGCCGATCAACTTCCTGCATCAACCGATTCACCCAACGATCTAAGGGTGGATCTAATCGGTTTTGTAAAGTTTCCACAACTAGACGAATAGAAGTCAATGGCGTTCTTAGTTCGTGGGCTAGATCAGAAAAAGAGCGATCGCGTTCTTGATTCACGTCCAGTAAAGGTTGGCGATTTTCCAGAAACACCCCGACTTGGCCATGAGGTAAAGGCAAACTTGATGCTCGCAAAGTCAAGGATTTTACAGTTGGTATCTGTACCGCATTATCACAAGACGGATGAAATACCCACTCATTTGTCTGTGGTTGCTGCCAATCACGAGTGTGCTCAATTAACTGATCAAGTTCATAGGACCTCACCAACTCTAGCAATAAGCGTACTTGCCCTGGTTGCCATCTTTGCAAATACAATATTTCTCGCGCTTGCTGATTACACCACAGCAATTGATTTTCTTCATCTACCTGCAAATATCCCAATGGAGCAAAATCCAGCAGGTCTTGGTAAGTTTGTAGTGACTGCTGCAAATCTTGTCGCTGCTGTTTTACTGTTGCTATTTCGCGCTGCAGGCGAGGCATTAGCGGTAGCATTACCTGAGAGGAACCAGAGCTTGAAGGTTGTAAAACCCGCCCCAAGTAACGTTTCAATTGAACCTGTTGCCAAATCCAAAACCCAATACCTACCGCTAAACCCAGAAAAAATCCCAATAAAAGCATTCGATTCAGAGTTGCTAGTTGCTTTGTGATTACTAAAAACTAACAACTATTTCAACAAATTATCCAAACCGATAGCCAAAACCTCTTACAGTCACAATGTACTCTGGGTGGCTGGGGTCTTCCTCTAGTTTTTCCCGTAACCAGCGAATGTGAACATCTACAGTTTTACTGTCACCAACAAAATCTGGGCCCCAAACCTGATCTAGCAATTGCTCTCGAGACCAGACCCGTCGAGCATAACTCATAAACAGTTCGAGTAAGCGAAACTCTTTTGGCGAGAGATTCACTTCTTGACCACGAACTAGCACACGGCACTCTTGAGGGTTCAAAGTGACATTCTTATGCTTGAGAACTTGTAATTGTGGCAAGCTACTTAAACGTTGGCGACGAAGTAGAGCACGACAACGAGCCACTAGTTCCCTCATGCTAAAGGGTTTAGTTAAGTAATCATCAGCTCCTACTTCTAAGCCCAAAACGCGGTCAGTTTCACTACCCTTAGCACTAAGAATCAAAATTGGTACTGGGTTTCCTTGATGACGCAGCAATCGGCAAATATCTAGCCCGTTAATGTGAGGAAGCATCAAATCAAGAATAATCAGGTCAAAACCAGCTTCTCCAGAGTTGGCTTCGCAACTTTTGAGATATTCCATGGCGGAGCGGCCATCCGGAGCAGTTGTTACTGCAAAACCCTCCTCTTCTAATGCTACAGCTAGCATCTCTTGGATTAATTCTTCATCTTCTACAACCAGAATACGGCTCGTTTGGCCGATGTCTGCTCTGGCAGCATACTTGATTGATTCAGTGGTATACATTGATATCACAAAAATCTAGGTTTGTGGTTGTATCAATTAACATTTTGCAATTAATTGTTTAATTTCAGTAGCTTTATTTTTCTACCGAGGTAATTTTTTTAAAAGTAACATATATGACAATACATTATCAATACCTGTAATTGCAAGCTGCCCACAGTCCTTTTAGCAACCTAGCCGTTGGAATTTTCAGATAGTTGAAATTTTTTCTTAATAAAGGAGAGAAAACCCCTAAACTATGTATTACAATAGGGGCTTAGAGCCACAACACCTGATTTTCCTCACACTTTATCGATATTTTTCTCAATTTAGTGATCTGTCTTATCAGGTCTACCGTTGTTTAAAGGGCGTCTTTTGTCATCTTTTGTCGTTTCTTTGACTTTTTTATCAGATGATGAGGTTGAACTAGATACTTGATTAGGCATGAGACTTAATCGGAAAATTAACTACAAATTTAAATACACCTGAGACATGAGTAATTCCAGATAAAACTAAAATTTTTTGGAGAAGGACAGACGTGTTCGGTTGTAAATTTATTTACCTATATACTCATATAGGCATATGAGTATATAGCATCGATTTTTTTGGCATTTCCTAGGGCAGATACTTTTGTACTACAATCCAACCAGTGACCGATACCCAAGCAAAACCGGCAAAGAGAATGATATTAACACCAATATGTAGAGGTCTAGCCCAAGAACGCCGGGTGTTAATTTGTGTGGCGCTGAAACCAGAGAGCAAAACCAAAACTACGACTGTTAAACCAGCAATCAGGTGTGATGAGTGTCCTAGGGAACCAAAGTGTCCTAAAGTGCCAACAATACCAATGGCCAACAGTAGCAACACTAAGCTAACCATAGTGATGCCAATTGTATAGTGTAGCGATCGCACCTCTCCACGTCCGCCAATAAACCAAGGAAAACTAGGGAAACGCTGGGAAGTTCTGTGTCGAAACATCCAAATACCCGTCACCAAGAGGAGCAGATACCCCAGTAGTGACAACCCCATAGACCAAGCGGCTATTTTCCACAACCAAATAAAAGAAGGCAAATTCATAAAATGGAGAGAGTTGAGTAAATTCAAAAAAAGGGTTGCTGAATTTGCAACCCTGAATTAATATAAATTGTTTTTTTAAATCAATGAAACCTTAGCCAGCAATTGTTAACGGTTTTGTTGTATTTTCAGTTTTTGTATTAATTGACTGCACCATTGGTTTTGTACTGATAGTGTCGATGCCTATTGAGTCTGTATGAAACTCTTTAGTACTAGGCTCATCAATAGCAAGGCGTTCGCACGGAATTGTATCCGACAAAATTGAACTGGCCATCATACCTGTATGAATCTCCATTTGAGCTTGTAGTGGCGCTTCAAAGACAAGGCGCTGCCCAGGAAAAACAACTCTTTCAAAATACCAATTAGCAACATTGGCGATGCGAGCTATTTGGATTTTGCTCGTAGTATTAACGTAGCAACAAATAATATTCGTTGATTGCTCAGGTGGTAGAGGATCTAATATTTGAGCCATAGCTGCGGAGGAGCTTTACGCCACAATTTTACGTTACACGGGACAAAGTAACATTGACTGATCCCAATATGCTGTAACTCCGACTACCAACTGTAATTTTCTACGTTGTTTCTATCTAAATATATGTTCAAGTTATGAAAATTTGATCAAAAACTATCCAGAGAGCAAAAAAATATACTACGCTAGAAGAATTTTCATTTACTTAATAAGTAAAAGTATTAAATATCACTTTTATTCTGTAATGGTGAATTCAGTATGGCAGTTATGAGGAAATTTCTCCTTGAATAGGGGATTAAGGTAATTTGTTTCATCTATCTTTCGAGTGATGGGCAGGGTTCATCGCGTAATAGCCAAAGTCAATGTTATGGTAAAGATATATAACAATCTTCCTCATAAAATCTATTTATTTTGTTTGATGCAGAGGAAATTCGACTATTCCCACAATTGTTAACACAAGCTCATCTAATTCAGCCATTGGCTTCAATGCCAATCATAATTGTGAAAAACACAGCACAGTCAAACAAACAGCTTTAAACTGCTTATCTCTCTAGAGTGTTCATAAATAAGTGCAAAATGGAAAATCGCATCCTCTACGTTCGCCTTCCGTGCAACCCCATCTTTCCCATTGGGGTAGTATATCTTTCAGATCACGTCCACAAGCTATTCCCCAATATTCAACAGCGTATTTTTGATTTAGGAACAGTACCACCCATAGATTACGCCCTTGCCCTAGACGCTTGTATAGACGAATGTAAACCCACACGCCTGGTATTTTCTTGGCGGGATATTCAAATCTATGCCCCAGCGGGTGGACGTGG
>Ga0172367_10003343_pt1 | contig 20919 bp, 18 predicted proteins | sample Lak10m_FD_114542 | JGI IMG/M metagenome (GOLD analysis project Ga0172367, IMG submission 114542) | Freshwater microbial communities from Kabuno Bay, South-Kivu, Congo - kab_022012_10m | ecosystem: Environmental > Aquatic > Freshwater > Lake | place: Democratic Republic of the Congo: South-Kivu... | reverse complement strand
TACCGTGTTGGGTCGGGTGCAGCGCACGCTGGAAGGGTTCCGCAAGGCCTGTGATTCGATCGGGCATGTGCGGGAGCGCGACCTCTTTTAGTCGTCTTGCGTCGGCGTTGCCGAGGTGCCCGGTTCAGACGATATGTAAATCCCCGGCCACCAGAGCGGGTTGCCCTTCCAGCGTGGCGAACTTTATTGCGACCTTGGCACCACTGCCGTCCGCATCGTAGTAGAGGTCACCCGTGGTTGCGTCATAAATGAAGTGGTCACTATTGTCGACCGCGGCGGATCCCAGGACCAGGTCGTCGCTCGTGATGTCCTGTGCCGTTTTGTAGGCGGAGAAGATTTTACGGCTCAGGTGGATTTCGTCGCTGCCGCTGACGAAATCGGTAATGGTGTCGACATTGCTGGTGGCGTTGTTGAGCTTGGTGTCGAACAGGAAAATGTCGCTGCCATCGCTGCCGGTAAGGGTGTCGTTGCCTTCCTTGCCGGCCAGGATGTTGTCGCCCGCGTTGCCGGTCAGGGTGTTGCCGCTCTTGTTGCCGGTGGCGGCAATGTCACCGGCGCCGCTCTCCAGAAGGAGATTTTCAACGTTGCTGGTCAGGGTGTAGGTGATGGAGCTGGTCACGCTGTCCGTGCCCTCGTTCGCCTTCTCACTGATGATGTCATTTGCTTTGCCCTTGGCGTTGGCATCGGCGATGACGTAGCTGTCGTCTCCTGCGCCGCCTGCCAGCTTGTCGATACCGTTGCCGCCGTCCAGGCTATCGTTGCCCACGCCACCGACTAGTTGGTCGTTGCCTTCACCACCGCTGAGCGTGTCGTTACCTGCGCCGCCATCCAGCGTATCGTTGCCTTCCCCACCGGTGAGCGTGTCCAGCCCGTCACCACCCTTGAGCTTGTCGTTTCCGGCACCGCCGTCTAGGGTGTTGTCCTGGGCATCTCCCGTGAGTTGGTCGTTGGCGCTGGAGCCGGTGAGGTTCTCGATACTGCTGAACGTGTCCTTGCCGCCCCCGCCGCTGGCCTTGCCCTTGGAGAGATCGGCGATTACTGCCTTGGTGGCCTCGCCATAGCTGACGGTATCCACGCCATCCCCACCTTCGAAGCTTTGGTCGTCTCCGGTATTGCTGAAAGCATCGTCGCCGGATGTTCCGCTGTTGCTGCTGCCTCCGGTTGAGCCTCCTCCTCCCGTCGAACCGCCGCTGGTCAGGGAGGAAATATCGTAGCGGAACACATTCTTGGTGTCCTCCACGCCGGCGGGCGGGTTTTCCATGCCGTAGTTCTTTATCGTCAGCACCAGATAGCGGCCATCGGCGGAAATGTCGTATAGAAAGGCCGGTGCAGCGACTTGTACGGCGATGGCGCCATTTGAACCGCCTATTGTGTAAGTCGGATTCAGCTCGGTCAAAGTCCCGCTTTGCATGTCCTTGAGGTAGATGGTGGCGCCTATGGTCTCGCTCAACTTGTCGCCGATGCCATCGTAGAACACTACGTAACGGCCGTCGCCGGAGATCCTGGGGCCGAAAGTGTTTTGCGGGCTGCTGCCGTTGGCATTGATGGTCTGGTTGTCGGCCTTGACGGACACCAGCTCGACTTCGCCGGTCTGCATGTCTTTGCGGTAGATTTGCAGCGAGTTACCGTTCTGTATGGTGACGCCGTCGATGAGGTTGCTGGCTGCGCTCTCGAACACTACGTAACGGCCATCGGCCGACAGCATGGCGTTCTGGCTGGTGGCGTTGGACAGCACCCCGGATTGCGAGGCGGAAACCACGGAAATTTCATTGGTGGCGAGATTCTTCAGCAGGATGTCGCGTTTGCCGTTGGTGTCGTTGGCAAACAGGTTGCTGGCCACGCTCTCGAACACGGCGAACTTGCCGTCGTCCGAGATTTGCCCGTCGGAGCTCTCGGCGTTGCCCTGTACGCCGGCGGCGGTTTTGGAGAGTAGCACCGAGTTGCCGAGGTTTTGCATGTCGCGCAGGAAGACCTGGGTCTGACCGTCCACGATAATGCCGCCTGGGTAGGAGCTGGTGTCCTTATTGCTCTCGTAGATGACATAACGCCCATCGGAACTCATGGCGGGATTGAAGCCCTTGCCGGTCGCGCCATTCAGATGGCTGACCGATACGGCATCGAGCGCCCCGGTCGAGATATCCTTGCGGACAATGGCCTGCTGGGTCTGGAACACGACATAGCGTCCGTCGTCGGAAACCTCGGGAGTGAACGAGGACGCGCTGGACAGGGAGCCGTCGCTCTTGCTGCTGACCAGCGTGAGTGCGCCGGTTTGCATATCCTTGAGGAAGATGTCAGGTTGGACGTTGTTGTCAGTGACGCTGCCGGTGAAATTGCTGGCATCGGATTCGAATACGATATAGCGTCCGTTGGCAGAAATATCCAGATAGATTTCGCTATCCAGAATCCCGGAGATGAAGCTGCTGCTGTGGGCGTTGCCGATCGTGCCGTCGGCGGCGACCGATACCAGTTGTGCGGGAAAAGACATACAAATAGCTTTCTTGTGCAGAAATTACAGGATGGTCGCCGACAGGGGTTATTGTACGGTTTCAAAGCCGCTGTATTCGCGGCTGATGGTCCAGCTGTATTTACACTTGAAACCCGCGACCTGTACGGCATTCAGCTTGGCGGTGACTTGTTCGACGATCTTGAGTTTGGCCAGCTTAGTCTTGGAACCCTTGGGCTTGGCGGTGGTCGCGGTGGCGGTCAGTGCATAGCCGGTGAAAGTTACTGTACCGCCTTGTGTGGTGGTGGTCGGGATGCCGGCCATGTTGAACAGGGCGGAGCCGGAAGCCGTGGCGCCGTCGGCAAACGACAGCTTGAGCTTGTTTCCGGTTCTGTCGTCGATGTCTATGGTTTCGACATTGCCATCAGGAAGCAGCGTGTCGTTGTACCAGAGCAAAGTATCACCATCTTCAACGGAGTTGGCGAATTGTGCCGTCATCGTGATGGTTGTTGGAGAAGTGCCGCCGGCGTTGACCTTGCGGCCATTACATTGGCCGCTGGCCTTGACCTTGAATTTTCCGGTAAGGTCGAAGGTTTTGTTCTCGAGCGCGACGGGGGCGGCATGGGCCATAGTGGGCAGCGATATTGCAAACACGATAGACATTGTGGCAACAAGTTTCTTCATGTTACGAGGCTCCTATAGTAGAAATAGAATCGATTATTACCACACGGCAATTTACGGACAATGACCTGAATGGGCTATTGCCTGACTGTATTCGGATTGTTTTGTCTTGTATGGATGCCGAGGATTGCGGAACTGAAAAGTTATACGTCCCGGATTTCTGCATGGATTAGTTGCAACGCATTCAGCGGGTCGGCGGCCTGGGTGATGGGGCGGCCGATGACGAGATAGCTTGCGCCGCGATGCAATGCCTCGGCTGGGGTGACGATGCGCGATTGGTCATCCTTGCTGCTGCCCGCGGGCCGGATGCCGGGAGTGACCAGACTGAAATTCTGCCCTAGCGCCGCGCGTAGTGCCGGCGCTTCCTGGGCCGAACAGACGACACCGTCCAGTCCGCAGTCCTGTGTCAGGCGGGCAAGACGCAGTACCTGATCTTCCAGCCTTCCATCGACACCGATTTCATGCAATGTAGGCTGGTCCATGCTGGTGAGTACCGTGACGGCGATCAACAGCGGCGGCGTGGCGGACTTGTCGACAGCTTCACGTGCCGCCTGCAGCATGGCGCGGCCGCCGGAGGCGTGCACGTTGACCATCCACACGCCGAGTCTGGCCGCTGCTTCGCAGGCCTTGGCCGTGGTGTTGGGGATGTCGTGAAACTTGAGATCGAGAAATACCCCGTAGCCCCGGTCGACCAGGGAGCGCACAAAAGCCGGGCCTTCTGCCGTGAACAGCTCCTTGCCTACCTTTAGGCGGCAGAGTGCCGGGTCGAGGTGGGTGATCAGCCGGTTTGCCGCGATGGCGTCGGGGTAATCCAGCGCGACGATGATCCTGGGGTCTGGAATTTTAGGGTCGGTCATGTGCGTTCGAAACGTGGTGGAAAGGTTTCCCATTCGCCGCAACTCGGGCAGTGCCAGTGGAACTGGCGGGCGGTGTAGCCACAGGTGTGGCAGCGGTGAAAAGCAGTTTTGTCCAGATGTTCGCGCACGGCGTCCATCACCATGCGCAGGTCGCCATCCGGCATGCCGCTGACCTTGGCCTGCAACAGACGGTCAAGGGCAGCCAGCGTGGGCGATTGCTCTGCCTCGTCGTGGGCCATGCGGTAGGCGGCTTCCGGGCCCTTGAGGTCGAGCGTGGCTTCGAACAGCACTTGCGCTGCCTCGTCCAAGCCGTATTTGCGTACTGCCTCCTGTAACCAGGCCAGCCCTTCGTCGGTCAGGTTGAGGCTGCGCCAGGCATCCATCATGCGTCTGGCGACCAGTTCGATGTAGGCCGGGGATTGCAGTTCGATGGCGCGCCAAGCGGTCAGGGCGGCTGCCGGCTGGCTGGCTGTGGCCTCCAGGTCGCCCTGCATGACGTTGGCGCGTACGCATGAGCGGCTGGCGTTGAGCGCTTCGTTCAAACTGACGCGCGCCTGGTCGGTCGCGCCCAGCAGGATGTGCTGTTGGGCCAGTTCGCAATGGAACTGGGCCACCTCGGATCGCAATGGGCGGCCGTTCAATGCCTCCAGCCGCTCGGCGGCATCGATGGCTTTGAGCCATTCCTTTTCCCGCACGTAGATTTCCAGCAGGGCGCGCAGGGCGGAATTGGCATAACGGGTTTCGGTGAGCTTGATGAAAATTTCTTCGGCACGGTCGAACAGGCCGGCCTTGAGGTAATCCTGCGCCAGTTCCGCCAGCGCCATCAGTTTTTGCGGCTCGGCCAGATTCTCGCGCTCCAGCAGCCCCTGATGCAGGCGGATGGCTCTATCCATTTCGCCGGTACGGCGAAACAGGCTGCCCAGCGCAAAGTGTAGCTCCAGCGTATTCGAATCGGCCTTGAGCGCTTCGGTAAAGGCTTCGATGGCCTTGTCCGGTTGCTCGCTGATGAGAAAATTGAGGCCGCGGAAATAGGAAGCGGGCAGGGAGCTGGTTTCGGTCAGCAGATGACCGAGGTCGATACGCGCGGCCATCCATCCCAGCAGAAAAAACAGGGGTAATGCCAGCAGCCACCAGTACTCGAAATCCATAAGCGCCTATTTCACTAAGTCAGGAAATTTCCGGGTTGCTGGGATGCGCGGTGTTGAGGGAGGCCAGCTCTTGCCGGATGGCATTCGCCGCACGGCGTTGCCTGACCACCAGGCCGAGGCAGGCAATAATGCCGCAGCCAGCTCCCAGCGCAAAGCTTGCCAACACCACCAGCACCAGCGGTGCGCTCCAGGACATCCCCAGGTAGTAATGCAGGGTGACAGGCTCGGCATTCTTGATGGCGAAGCCCAGCACCGCAAAAAATAGAATACCGGTCAGTAAGCCGTAGAAATATCGCATGCCATGATTTTAGCAGAAGCCAGCCGCTTAAAGAGCTGGCCGAATGGCGTAAGCATGGCCTTCAGCGTAGAATTCGCGACGATGGTAAAAAAATCCCTAGTCTGGCTCTACAGCGTTGCCACCTACCTGCTGTGGGCTGCTGTCATCGTGGTGGCGGGTGTGGTGCTGGTGTTGCGCTATTACCTCCTGCCGCACGCCAACGATTTTCGCGAGGACATTGCCCGCCACATCGGCACGGTTGCCGGTCAGCGCTTGACCATAGGCGAAATCCGTGCCGGTTGGGAAGGGATGCATCCTTATCTCGATCTGTATCGGGTGAGCCTGTTCGATGCGCAAAACCGCCAGGCGCTGCAGCTGGATCATGTCGCGACCACCCTGTCGTGGCTCAGCCTGCCGCTGGCCGAGCCACGCCTGTCCAGGCTTACCGTGCATCAACCGCAGCTGACGGTGCGGCGCGAAGCCGATGGCACGGTATATGTGGCCGGCATTTCGATGAGCGGGCCGGCGCGGCCGGAATTTCCCAACTGGCTGCTGCGGCAGTCGCAAGTCGATGTCGTCGATGCTTCCGTGCTGTGGCAGGACGAGTTGCGCCATGCACCGCCACTCACTTTGCAAAAGCTCTCGCTCAGTATCTCCAGCCCGGTATGGGAAAGCCTGCTGGGCCATCACCGCTTTGGACTGCGCGCGACGCCCTCGGCTGCGGCCTCCAGCCCGGTCGATATCCGCGGCAACGTCTGGGGTAAGGATGTCGGCGATTTGCAGAGCTGGCGCGGGACGCTTTACGGCAAACTGGAAGGTACCGATATCGCGGCCTGGCGCACCTGGCTGGATTTTCCGTTCGACCTGGGCCAGGGGTTCGGCGCTACCCAGTTCTGGCTGGATTTCTCCAGGGGCCAGGTCAAAAAACTGACGGCCGATGTGTTGCTGGCGAATGTGCAAACCCGGTTTGCCAGCAACATGCCGGAAACCCGCATCCAGAGCCTGTCCGGCCGCTTGGGCTGGCAGCGCCTGGCAGACGGGCAGGAGTTGCGCGGAGAACGGCTGCGACTGGCGACCGCAGAGGGCTTCGGCATGCGGCAGGGCGCGCTGCGTGTCAGAAGCCGGCTGGCCGATGGCAAAGAGTCGCTCGATGGCGAAATTTCCGTGGATGAGCTGGAGCTCGAACCGTTCACGACTTTTGCCACGAATCTGCCATTGGGTCAGCAGATACAGGATCAATTGCATGGTTTCGCGCCCAGGGGCCGCTTGCAAAAAACGCGCTTCAACTGGATAGGCAACCGGGATGGCGTACGGGAGTACCGTCTGCAGAGTCGTTTCTCCAGCTTGGGCATTAATCCGTTCCAGGGGGTGCCGGGGTTCGACGGGCTGTCTGGAGAGCTCGACACCACCGAACATGATGGCGATCTGAATATCGATTTCACCAATGCCACGCTGGATCTCAAGGATATATTGCGCTGGCCGATTCCCGCGGATCGCCTGACCGGGCGGGTCAAATGGCAGAGCCGGGACGGCGTGACCGAAGTGCAGATCGCCAAGCTCGCCATCGTCAACCAGCATTTGAGCGGCGTGCTCGATGCCAGTTATCGTTACGACGGCATCAAGGGCGGTTATCTGGATCTGTCGGGTAAATTCGGCAACGCCAACGGCAAGTTTGCCAAATATTACTACCCGCTGGTGCTGGATCAAGAGACGCTGGACTGGCTGGATACTTCCATCTTCAACGGCCGCGGTGAAAATGTGCAGGTCGTGGTCAAGGGCTATCTGGATGATTTTCCCTATGCGGACAACAAGAACGGCGAATTCCGGGTCAGCGCCCGCATTACCGATGCGCTGCTGGATTACGCCAACGACTGGCCGAAGATCGAGGGCGTGGGGCTCGATATGCTGTTCAGCGGCGATCGCATGGATTTGGATGTCGACCGCGGCCGGATCTATGGCGCGCAGATTGCCAGGGCCAAAGTCTCCATTCCCTTGCTCGATGCCGATCATCCCGTACTGCAGATTCAGGGCGAAGTACTGGCGCCGGCCCCGGATGTGCTGAAATTCATCGACCACAGCCCGGTGGCGGAGGCGATTAACCATTTTACCGAGGGCATGACGGCAAGCGGGACCGGCAAGGTACAGCTCGATATCCAGGTGCCGCTCGACAAAGTCGATGCGACGCGGGTAAAGGGCAGCTATATCGTCACCAATGCCACGCTCAAGGGTGGCGAGGCGTTCCCGCAACTGGAGCGTATCAATGGCAAGCTGGCATTTTCCGAATCTTCGGTCAATGCGCAGAATGTGGCGGCCAGCATTTACGGCGGCCCGGCCCAGTTCAACCTTGAAACTGGCGCCAATAACTACATGCACGTCACTGCTAACGGCCGCGTTACCGATGCCGGACTGTTGCAGATTGTCGATCATCCCTTGCTGCGGCGGGTGCATGGTACCGCGGACTGGAATGCCGAGATCACCCACCGTGACAACCTTACCCATATTGCTGTCCGGTCGCCATTGACCGGCCTTGCCGCGAGTCTGCCCCCGCCTTTCAACAAGGGGACTGCGGAAAGTCTGCCTTTCCGGCTGGATATGCAGCAAAAAGATGCCAAGGAGGATGTACTGTCGGTTGCCCTCGGGGAAGTCGTGTCCGCCAAACTGCTGCGTAACCATGACAAGAATGGTGCCAGCATCGAGCGCGGCGAGATCAGTTTCGGCGATGCAGCCAGTTTGCCCATGCAACCGGGGGTGCTGGTCAGCGGCAAGCTGGCCCATCTGGATTGGGACTGGTGGAGCGAAGTGCTGGGCGGTTCCGGTGGTTCTGCGCCGGGCGGTTCGATGAAAATCGCCGGCGCCAATCTTGAAATTGGCATGCTGGATATCTTCGGCCGTCGTATCAATTCGCTCAACGTCAAGGCCGGTGCTGCTGTCGATGGCTGGATGGGTACAGTGCAAAGCCGTGAGATCAGCGGCGATGTGCGCTGGCAAAATCAGGGCAAGGGCAAGGTGCTGGCGCGATTGAAGTCGTTGCAGATACCTGGCGCGGCGCCTGCCAAAATGACAGCGCCGGACGAGGCCGACAAGCAGCAGGAATATCCTGCCCTCGACATTACGGCCGAAACTTTCGAAGCCAAGGATAAAAAGCTGGGTCGTCTCGAACTGCTTGCCAGCCAGCAGGGCGGTGACTGGAATATCCAGCGCCTGCGCATCAGCAACCCGGACAGTACCTTGAATGTCGATGGCGATTGGCACAACTGGAAGAGCAAGCCGGACACGCGCGTCAATATCGACTGGGACATCGATGATGTGGGCAAGACGCTGGAACGCTTCGGCTATCCGGGTACGATCAAGGGCGGCGACGCCAAGCTTTCCGGCAGCCTCAAATGGGCCGGCAGCCCGCATGAGTTCAACCTGCCGGGCCTGGGCGGCAATCTGCAGCTGGAAGCCAAACGCGGCCAGTTTCTCAAGATTCAGCCCGGCGTCGGGCGTCTGCTTGGCGTGCTGAGTCTGCAGTCCTTGCCGCGCCGGCTGCTGTTCGATTTCCGCGACGTGTTCAACGACGGCTTCGCCTTTGACTTGATCGGCGGCACTGTACAGATCGACCATGGCGTCATGAAGAGCAAGGATTTCAAGATGGAAGGCCCGGCGGCCAAAGTGTCCATCAGCGGCGAGACCAATCTGGAGCGCGAATCGCTCAATCTGCATGTCAGGGTCAGCCCGATGATCAGCGATACCCTCTCGCTTGCCGCGCTGGCTGGCGGACCGGTGGCGGGGGCTGCGGCTTTCGTGGCGCAAAAACTGTTGAAAGACCCGCTTAACAAGATTGCGTCTTACCAGTACGACATTGTAGGCACCTGGGATGACCCTCAAGAAGTCAAGTCTGGCGCCGAAAAGAAGGAAGTACCGGCGCAACAGTCGCCAATAGTAAAATAACAAACACGGAAACATCATGCCTATCAAATCCCGTACCAAGTCGACCAAGGTTGCCAAGCCGCAAGCTGGCAGTATCGTCAAAATTGCCGGTATCCAGATGGCCTCCGGCCCTCAGGTGTCGGCCAATCTGAGCGAAGCCGAGCGACTGATAGAAATAGCCGTTGCGCAGGGGGCGAAACTGATCGCATTGCCGGAATATTTCGCCATCATGGGGCTGAAGGATATCGACAAGGTCAAGGTGTGTGAGAAGGAGGGCAGCGGGCAGATCCAGCGGTTTCTGGCCAAGATGGCCAAGAAGCATCAGGTCTGGCTGGTGGGAGGGTCAATTCCGCTGGAGACCGATAATCCGAAAAAGGTGCGCAATACCTGCCTGGTGTTCGATGCCGCCGGCAAGCAGGTCGCCCGCTACGACAAGATTCACCTGTTCAACCTCGATCTCGGCAACGAGCACTATCATGAAGACGATACCATCGAGGCCGGGGACAAGGTGGTCGTGCTGGATACACCTTTCGGCAAGATCGGCCTGTCGATCTGCTACGACCTGCGTTTTCCGGAGCTTTATCGTGCCATGGGCGAGGTCGATCTGATCGTGGTGCCTGCCGCTTTTACCGATACTACCGGCAAGGCGCACTGGGAAACCCTGGTGCGTGCCCGTGCGATCGAGAACCTGTGCTATGTACTGGCACCGGCGCAGGGGGGCTATCACCTGTCGGGCAGGGAAACCCATGGCAACAGCATGATCGTCGATCCATGGGGCGTGGTACTCGACCGCTTGCCGCGCGGTTCCGGTGTGGTCATAGCCGGGATCAATCCGGCCTATCAGGAAAGCCTGCGCAAGAGCCTGCCGGCACTCAAGCACCGTACTTTGCATCAGTGCTGATGCAGGCCAGGCTTATCCCAGCCGATAGTGTTTGCGTAGCGGCTGCTTGACCTCCCATTGGCACGACATGCCGGCAGGGAAGGTGACAAGGTCGCCCTTGCCGAAGCTGACCGGCTCGCCGCCATTGGGGGTGACGGTCACCTCGCCCTGCAGGATGTAAGCCACTTCCGTTTCACCGAAACTCCACGGAAATTTCGACACCTCCTTGGACCAGGTCGGCCATCTGGAAACGCCCAAGGACTCCAGTTTGGCCGCGTCGGGATTGTGTTCGACGATGATCTTGCTCATGACGTTTCTCCTTCGGTAGAAAAGTTCAGACGCGGAAAGCGCGCGCTCCGAGCGAGTTGAGGTACTCCAGCAGGCGTTTGGCCATTTGCGGCAGCGGGACGATTTCATCCACCCCGCCCTGGGCGATGGCCTCCTTGGGCATGCCGAAAACGACGCAACTGGCTTCGTCCTGCGCAAAGTTGTGAGCACCGGCGTCTTTCATTTCCTTCATGCCGGCGGCGCCGTCTTTGCCCATGCCGGTGAGTATCACGCCGATGACGTTTTTTCCGGCAGTGTTGGCGGCGGAGCGGAACAACACGTCGACCGATGGTCGATGCCGGTTGACCGGTTCGGCCTGCGACAGCTCGCATACATAGTTGGCGCCACTGCGCTTGACCAGCAGGTGGGAATGTCCGGGCGCCAGATAGGCATGGCCGGGCAGGATGCGTTCACCATGCTCGGCTTCCTTGATGCTGATCTGGCACAGGCTGTCGAGGCGGGCGGCAAACGACTTGGTAAATCCCTCCGGCATATGTTGTGCCATGACGATGCCGGGGCAGTCTGGCGGGAGGTGAACCAGCACTTCCTTGATCGCTTCCGTACCGCCGGTGGACGCGCCGATCACCAGCAGCTTTTCGGTCGAAGTCACGCGATTACTGATGGAGGGCAGCACGGCATCTGCCGTGTTGCTTTTCGTCGCGGCAATTTGCGGCAATGGGCGGATTCTGGCTCTGGATGCTGCCCGGATCTTGTCGGTAATTTCGCGGGCGTATTCTCGCAGGCCGTTCTGAATGTCCATCTTGGGTTTGGAAACAAAATCCACTGCGCCCAGCTCCAGTGCGCGCATGGTGATTTCAGAGCCTCGCTCGGTCAACGAAGATACCATCACGACTGGCATCGGCCGCAGGCGCATGAGCTTTTCCAGAAAATCCAGCCCATCCATCCTGGGCATTTCGATATCCAGCGTGATCACATCCGGATTGAGTTCGCGTATCTGCTCGCGGGCAACCAGCGGGTCGGGCGCAGCGGCCACGACTTCCATATCCTTCTCGGCGTTGATGATTTCCTTGAGCAGGCTGCGGATCAGTGCGGAATCATCGACGACAATAACTTTTATCTTATGGCTCATGGATGGAACAATCAGGTAAACAACTCGATTTCGCCTTCCACCTTCGATACCTGCAGGCGCGAGCTGTATTCTCTTTCGCGCATCTCGATGGTGCTGTTGTGCATGTTGCGTAGCTTTTTTACCAGCACCCTGCCGGTATTCGGAAAAAAGTAAACCTTGCGCGGGTAAATGTCGAGAAGGTCTTTGGCGACGACACTGACTTTTTCTGTTTTGAGAAAATCCAGCACGAATTGTGCATTGCGCTCGCCGACATTGGTTTCCGTCATGCTCGCGATGACACTGGCGCCGCCGAATACCTTGGCCTCGAGGTTTTTGCGTTCGGCACCCAGTTTTTGCAACTGGTTGATCAGCATTTCCATGGCGTAAGTGCCATAGCGGCCGCCTACGCTCCAGCCCGATTGTTCGCCGCTGTCCGGCAGCATGAAGTGGTTCATGCCGCCTACGCCCGTCACTTTGTCGCGGATGCAGGCGGCCACGCAGGAGCCCAGCACGGTGACCAGCACCATGTCGCGTTTGGTGGCGTAATACTCTCCGGGAAGAATCTTGGCGGCATCGGTATTGAATGTCCGGTCGAAATAGACATTCGGTGCCATGACCTCTTCATACCCTTGATTACCGAATGGCATCAGTGTTGCGCCAGATGTTTGGATTGCGGGGCGATTTCATAAACCGTGCGGCCGCGCATTTTGAACAGATCGGACGCATGATGAAAACTTTCGGAATGTCCGGCAAACAACAGGCCGTCACTGCGCAGCACCGGGATAAACTTTTTCAGGATGTTGAGCTGTGTCTGTTTGTCGAAATAAATCATGACATTGCGGCAGAAAATCGCCTCGATCGGACCGCGGATCGGCCAGGTTTTATCCAGCAGGTTGAGCTGGCGAAAGGTAATCATGTCGCGCAACTCCTGGCGGACTCTGACCATGCCTTCGTTGTTGCCGGTGCCGCGCAGAAAGAAGCGTTTGACCAAATCCGGCGGCAGTTTCTCGATGCGGTCTTCGGTATAGACGCCAGCCTCGGCTTTTTTCAGCACGTTGGTGTCGATGTCGGTTGCGAGGATATGTACGGGCGGTTTGAAACTTCCGAACAGATCGACCATGGTCATGGCCATGGAGTAGGGCTCTTCGCCGGTCGAGGCGGCGCTGCACCAGATTTCGATCGGCTTGCGATGCTGGATGCGCTTGATATGTTCGGCCAGTAGCGGAAAATGATGGTTCTCGCGAAAAAAAGACGTCAGGTTGGTGGTCAGCGAATTGACGAAAGCCTCCCACTCCTGTTCGTTGCCGTCGAGAAAGTTCAGATACTGGCTGAACACCGTAATGCCATTTGCCCGCAGGCGACGAGCCAGACGGCTGTAGACCAGGTCGCGCTTGGCATCGCTCAGTGATATGCCGGCGTGATCGTAAATCATCTTGCGGATGCGGTTGAAATCCTGCTCCGTAAAGTGGAAATCCCGGGCGGTAGGTTCAAGAGCCATTATGGTTCAGTACATCTCAGGCTGTTTGCAGGGGGTGCGGATAGATGCCGCCATGATTCGACTAACCGAAGCATGGCGGCACTGATGCGTGAGCGATCTCAGAATTCTTCCCATTCGCTATCTGTTTCATTCTTTGATGGTTTCGGCACCCGCTTGGGTGCTGCCGTCACTGCCGGTACCGCGCGCTTGACTGCGGTCTTGGGGGCTGCAAGCCGGTTCTGGCGTACGCTTGATGAAATTGCGCTGTCGAGTTTGAATACGGAGACGGAGTCGGCGAGACCGTTGGCCTGTTCCTCGAGGGACTCTGCAGCCGCAGCGGCTTCTTCCACCAGTGCGGCATTCTGCTGAGTCACCTCATCCATCTGCGTCACAGCTTGATTTACCTGGTCGATGCCGGAACTCTGTTCTGCGGAGGCTGCGGCGATTTCCGCCATGATGTCGGTCACACGTTTCACCGAGGTCACGATATCTTCCATGGTCTTGCCTGCTTCCTCGACCTGTCTGGTGCCGCCCTTCACGTTCTCCACAGAGTCGGAGATGAGTTGCTTGATCTCCTTGGCTGCAGCCGCCGAGCGCTGCGCCAGATTGCGTACCTCGCCTGCCACCACGGCAAAACCACGGCCCTGTTCGCCGGCGCGGGCCGCTTCCACCGCTGCATTCAGCGCCAGGATGTTGGTCTGGAAAGCAATGCCGTCGATCACACTGATAATATCCACGATCTTGCGGGAGGACTCGTTGATTGCCGACATGGTATGCACCACTTCACCCACCACGGTGCCGCCCTTGATGGCAACTACCGAAGCGGCGGATGCCAGTTGATTGGCCTGCTTGGCATTTTCGGCATTCTGCTTCACGGTCGAAGCCAGCTCTTCCATGCTCGAAGCGGTTTCTTCGAGTGAGGATGCCTGCTCTTCGGTGCGTTGCGACAGGTCGGTATTGCCGGCGGCAATCTCCTTGGCTGCCGTACTGATCGAATCCACGGCGGTCTTGATGCCGGAGATCAGTTCCTTGAGGTTCTCTACGGTGGTATTCGAATCGTCCTTCAACTGACCGAAGGTACCGAAATACTCGTTGCTGATGGTTTCGGTCAGGTCACCGTTCGACAATGCATTGAGCACGCGCGCCACTTCGTTGAGGCTGGTTTCGCTGGTATCCATCAGCTTGTTCATGCCTTCGCCCAGTGCCTTGAAGAAACCTTCCTTACCCGACAGTTCGATGCGTTTGGAGAAGTCGCCCATTACGGCAGCTTCGACCAGGTTGGCAATCTCATGCTCGGTAGCGACTTCGGTAGTGCGGTCTATCCATTCCGCCACTGCTCCCAGACGTTCGCCCTTGTCGTTGATGACCGGGTTGGCGGTGACTCTCAGGCTATGGCCGCCAACGACCATGTTGGCGGTATAGGGGCTGGTGAAGGTCGACAGCAACCTGGCCTGGTGCGACGGATCTTTGTGGAAGCCGTCAATATTGGTGCCGACCAGCCTGGATGCGGAGAAGTTCGGCAACTGCTTGCGGATGTCGGCTTCCGCGCTGGCCAGGGTGTTAACTACCGCCTTATTGACGTAAATGATGGTGCGTTCGCTGTCGGCGATCATGACCCCGGTGCTGACGTTATCCAGAGCGATGCGTACGCGCAGGTTCTCTTCGGCGAGCGTACGCTCGCGTTGCTGGGCAGCCAGTTCGTCGGTAATGTTGGCCCATTCCACCACGGAGCCGAGGCGGACCCCCTTGTCGTCGATGACGGGGTTGGCGGAAAGGCGGAAAGTCAGGCCGGCCACGGTAATCTGGGTGGTGTAGGTGCTGGTGAAGGTGCTCAGCAGATTGCGCTGGTGAGCAGGGGTTTTGTGGAAGCCGTCGATGTTGGTGCCCATCAGGGTCTGGACATTAAAGCTGGGCAACACTTTCTTCAGATCGGCTTCGGCTGCCGACAACATCTTCACGATGGATTTGTTCATGTACATGATGTTGAGGTCGGTGTCGGCCATCATCACGTTGGTCGATACGTTGTCCAGTGCGACCTTGATACGGGTGGATTCTTCCGCGATCTTGCGGGTTTCGTTCATTTCGAAGCCGAGCCTGATTTGCAGCGAGCGCAGTGCGCGCAAAATGCCGGCAAGTTCGTTCTCGCCCGTTGCGGAAAAATGGATGTTGATCTTGCCTTCGGCAATCGCTGCCATATGCCGTGTCACTTCGGCGGCGGTATGCGAGATCTTGCGGCCTTCCACGATGGCCAAGGCGATGCTGGCGGCTAGCGCCAGTGCCGAACCTGTCATGGCCATGGCATGGCTGAATACAGTTTCGCCGACTTCGGCCATCAGAAAGCTCACGGCTGCGGGCAGGGCAACGATAGCAATCATTTTCGTCACGATCGGCACGGCATCCCAGCGTTTGGCCAATTGTGCCAACAGTGAGGGTTTGGGCAAGGCGCCGCCGGTGTTGAGGTGGCGGTACAGGGCCTCCGCCTCTTCAATCTGCTTACGGGTCGGCTTGTTGCGCACCGACATGTAGCCGGTCAGTTGGCCATTTTCGCGCAATGGGGTGACGTTGGCCTCGACCCAGTAGAAATCGCCATTCTTGACACGGTTTTTAACAATGCCGGTCCAGGGGCGTCCAGCCTTGACGGTATTCCACAAATCCTCAAAAGCCGCTGGCGGCATATCCGGATGGCGTACGACATTGTGATTAGCCCCGATCAATTCGCTTTCGGTAAAGCCGCTGATGCGCAGAAAGTCGCGGCTGACAGAAACGATATTGCCTTTGAGGTCTGTGGTAGAAACGATGGTGTCATTTTCGGTGAGCACGTATTCGTTGCTGGTGACTGGCATGTTGACTTTCATGGTGTTTTCTCTCCCTGAAGCTTTAAGCGGCAACGCTGTCGATCAGCGTCATTTCCTGACTGGTCATGAGGCTCTCGATATTCACGAGAATAAGCATTCTTTCTGCAACGGTTCCCAGCCCGACCAGATACTTGGTGTCGATATTGGAGACCAGGGCCGGTACGGCATTGATCTGGCCGGGTTGTAATGTGATCACATCGGACACGCCGTCAACCACAATGCCTACCACGCGGTTGCTTACGTTGAGGATGATGACGACGGTGAAGTCGTTGTATTCGACATTGCCTAGATGGAAGCGAATGCGCAAATCGACAATCGGTACGATGGTGCCGCGCAGGTTGATCACACCCTTGATGAATTCGGGGGTGTTGGCGATACGGGTGACAGCGTCATAACCGCGGATTTCCTGCACCTTGAGGATATCGATACCGTATTCTTCCTGGCCCAGGGTAAAGGTCAGGTATTCGCCGGTGGATGCGCCACTGTGGTTGTCGTGGGTTTCCGATAATGTTGCTTCACTCACTGTCGCGCTCCTTGATTAATTCGACGAACCCATCTTGATGAGGGCGGGGACGTCAAGTATCAGTGCCACCCGGCCGTCACCCATGATGGTGGCGCCCGAGATGCCCTGTACCTTGCGGTAATTGGTTTCCAGACTCTTGATGACGACCTGCTGCTGACCCAACAAGGTGTCGATCAGCAGGGCGGCCTTCTTGCCCTTGTCTTCTATCATTACCAGCACGCCCTGGGTCGGATCGGTAAATTCGGGTTGGGTATTGAACAGTTCATGCAGCGCGATCAGCGGCAGGTATTCGCCGCGCACATGCACCAGCTTGCCCTGGCCGGTGACACTCTTGATGTCTTCTGCACGTGGTTGCAGGGTCTCGATGATGAGGTTGAGCGGGATTACGTACACGGCATCGCCTACCGAGACCGTCATGCCGTCAAGTATAGCCAGTGTCAGCGGCAGGCGCACCGTCATCTTGGTCCCCCAGCCGAACACGGATTCGATTTCGACCGCCCCGCCCATTTCGCCGATGTTGCGGATGACGACATCCATACCTACGCCGCGCCCGGAACATCGGTCACGACATCGGCGGTGGAGAAGCCGGGCGCATAGATGAGCTGCCACACTTGCTGGTCGGTAATGTTGTCCGCCACCGGCAGGCCGCGCTCTATCGCTTTTGCCAGGATTTTTTCGCGGTTGAGGCCGGCGCCGTCGTCAGTGACTTCAATGACAATGGCGCCACCCTGATGCGAGGCTGACAGGGTGATGGTGCCTTTGGCCGGCTTGCCGGCAGCAATGCGCTTATCGGGCGACTCGATGCCGTGGTCGAGGCTGTTGCGTACGAGGTGGGTGAGCGGGTCGGCGATTTTTTCGATCAGGCCCTTGTCCAGTTCGGTGTTCTCGCCCACGGTCACCAGTTCCACCTGCTTGTTGAGCTTGCTGGCCAAGTCGCGCACGACCCGGGGGAAGCGGTTGAAGACGAAGCTGATCGGCATCATGCGGATCGACATCACCGATTCCTGCATGTCGCGGGTATTGCGCTGCAGTTGGCTCAAGCCGTTATGGAGCGCTTCGTGCAGGATGGGATCCACACTGCTGGCGGTCTGTGCCAGCATGGCCTGGGTGATCACCAGTTCGCCGACCAGGTTGATGAGTTGATCGACCTTCTCGACGCTGACACGAATCGAAGTAGCTTCTGCCGAAGCCGCAACGGCCTTGGCGACAGGTTTTGCAAGATCGGGCAGCTTGGCCGGTGCAGGTTCCGGCGCCGGCGTTTTTATCTCCTGAAAGAATCCGTAGCCATCGCCATCGCTGGCCGGGTTGGCAGTGGACGGCGCAGCCGGCTCGTCGAAAAATCCATAGGACTCATCGGGGGCTTCGGTTTTGGCGGGGCCGGCGACATCATCGGTAAAAAAGCCATAGCCGTCATCTTCTGCCGTGGCTGTGTCTACGGGTTCGGCGATGTCGCTGAAAAATCCGAAGCTATCATCTTCGGCGGCCTCGGCCGGGACATCGCTGGTAAAAAAGCCAAAGCTTTCATCCTCGGTTGGCGGCGCGTTTGATGGGGCGGCGTCTTCCTGTTCGACCAGCAGCTGGTCGGCACCGGCAACAAACGAAAAGATCTCGCGGATGGCATCGGCTGTCGTGTCGCCGGTAAGGCGGAACTCCCATTGCAGCACGGGTTTTTCCTTGCCCTTCTTCTTTTTTTCCTTGCCCTTGGTTTTTGTCTTGCCCGGTTCGGGGCTGCGCAAGGTTTCCACGGTACCCAACTGGCCGAGTTCGGCAATCAGGTTTTGCATCGTGTTCTCCTGCTTGGCGAACTTCGCCGGCGCGGTGAATACGATACGATAAGTCTGACTGCGCAGGAGGGGAACGTCACTGGCGTCAGCCGGGTGCTTCTGTGCCCGGTCGGCAATTGAGGGAGCAGCGACGGGTTCGGGCTGCGGCTCGATTTTCTCGGCATCCGCAGCGCTCTCGCCGGTTGCCAGCACATTCAGCGATTTGATGATGGCTTCGGCTGGGCCGCGATCTGCGGTGGTGCCGTTGATATGGGCATTCAGCTGCGCTTTGAGGACGTCGGTTGCCGCCAGAAAGGCATCGATCATCTCGGTGCGCGGCTGCATTTCGCTCTTGCGCAGGCGGTCGAGCAGGGTTTCCAGGACATGGGTGACTTCCGTCATGTCCGTAAAGCCGAAGGTGCCGCTCCCGCCCTTGATCGAATGCGCGGCACGGAAAATGGCGTTGAGGTCGTCGATATTCGGCGCATCGACATCCACTTCGAGCAGCATGCGTTCCATATCGGCCAGATGCTCCTCGCTTTCTTCGAAGAACACCTGGTAAAACTGGCTCATGTCGATTGCCATTAGAGCCTCTTTTGTCGCGTTAAACGGGGTGAGTCAGCCGGTTAAGGTCAGCCGATGACTTTCTTGACCACATCGATCAGTTTTTGCGGGTCGAAAGGCTTGACCAGCCAGCCGGTCGCGCCGGCAGCCTTGCCTGCGGTCTTCATGGCGTCGCCGGATTCGGTGGTGAGCATGAGTATCGGCGTTGCCTTGTACTGGGGCAGGGCGCGCAGACTCTTGATCAGCGTCAGGCCATCCATGCGCGGCATGTTCTGATCGGACAGAATCAGGTTGTAAGCCTTGGCCTTGGCTTTGTCCAAGCCGTCTTGCCCATCCACCGCCTCGGTGACTTCGTAACCCGCGCTTTTCAGCGTGAAGGAAACCATCTGTCGGATCGAGGCGGAATCGTCAACGGTGAGTACAGTTTTTGCCATGATGGAGCTGCTCCGTAAAGCTGGATTGAGTTAAAAGGTTGAAACTATCACTAAAACTTAGAATAACTCGACATCGCCTGCGTCCACATTGAGCTGCTTGACTGGATTGCGGCGTGTTTTTTCTATGAGCTCGCGCGCATCGTTGACTTTGTGGTGCCAGCGTTGCACGCGGTCCTGCTCGTCAATCCAGGTATTGTCGATGGCGACAATACCTGTAAGTACGTTATCGATCACGTCCAGACGACGCCCGGTGTGTCCGATGAGCTGGTCAGCCATGTCCTGGAACTGTAGCGAGGTCACGGCTTCACGCACGTTCTGCTCGACGATGCCGGCACTCGCCGAGAGTTCGTCGGCGGTGGTCATCATGCTCTCGTTCATGAGTTCGATTTCGTGCGCCATGTCGTCGACGTTCTGCTTGGAACGCAACGCGACGTTCATGTCCTTGGAGGAAATTTCCGAAATCACTCTTTCCGCTTCGTTGACCGACTGCGTGACGTGAGTCATCTGCTCGCGGATTTGCATGCTGAACTGGTTTGAGCGTACCGACAGGTTGCGAACTTCATCCGCGACTACAGCAAAACCGCGTCCGGCTTCGCCGGCACGTGCGGCCTCGATCGCAGCATTGAGTGCAAGCAGATTGGTCTGACTGGCGATCGATTCCAGTTCGCCCAGGATACCGAGGATATTCTTGATATCTTTGGAAATTTCGTCCATTTTCTCGACCAGACTCATGCCAAGCTTGCTGTTCTCGACCGTGTTCTCGACGAAAAAGTTGAGCGTACCGGAAATCTCGGTAAGGAATGTGTCGAAACTCAGTTTTACCTTATCGTCGCCTTTAAGTTCAGTCACCTCGCAGTGCGTGAGCGCCAGCGATAGTTCCTGCTGGCGGCGTGTGATGGCTTCAAGCGATGTGAAGCTGCCGATAAGCTTGCCGATGGCATCATGCAACACAGACTGGAGTTGCCCCAGTTCCAGTCTCGAATCGACGATCTGGGAGTTGAACTCTTCATGCATCAACTGCACCAGACTGTCGAATTCTGTCGCCAATTGATTGAGTTCCAGTTCTATCCTGCTGTAGGAAGTCGTCGCAGTCTGCCTGATGCCACCGAGGATGCGCTGTACCAGCAAGAACCAGCCAACCGACAGTCCGGCCAGTACCAGGCATTGCTGCACGAAATTGCCCTGTGTGGCATATAGGCCGAACCCCGCGATCAGGGTTAACCCTGCACCCATCGGCAGGATGGTCTTGAGTGGGGAGGAGGTCATGAGGTAGCTGTTTTTTGGCCGGGATTAACGCATGGTGAAGAGTTTGCTGAAATTGGCGATTTCGAGAATTTGCTTGACGGTGCCGGTACAGCCGACCAGCGCCAGGGCAATATTTTTTGCTGCGGCACGCTCTTTCAGCAGGAGCAGCATACCCAGGGCGGAGCTGTCCAGGTAGTCGACGTGGCTCAGGTCGATGTCCAGAGATTGCACATTGGGTGTCTTGAGCACCGCTTCATAGCCTTCGCGAAAATCGCGGTGGGCGTTGAAGTCGAAACGGCCAGTCAGGATCAGGGCGGCGTTGCTGTCATTGATTTTTTGAGTAACTCATAGAGGTAAGCCCCCGGCTATGCCGGGGGACTCACCAAGGTTTGACCTTTACGACGGTCTGCGTGAATTTCTGATCTCTGCCAAGAGAAAGGGAACTCACCATGAAAGAGTATCAG
>Ga0172367_10003339_pt1 | contig 20935 bp, 16 predicted proteins | sample Lak10m_FD_114542 | JGI IMG/M metagenome (GOLD analysis project Ga0172367, IMG submission 114542) | Freshwater microbial communities from Kabuno Bay, South-Kivu, Congo - kab_022012_10m | ecosystem: Environmental > Aquatic > Freshwater > Lake | place: Democratic Republic of the Congo: South-Kivu... | reverse complement strand
TAGGCGTTTAATTGAGTTAGACTAGCTTCATAAAGTTGGATATTGCGGAAAAAGCCGTTACCATTAGGATTTAGTACATCATGGTCATTGGCAAAGGTGAGATAGTTAAAATCTCCCCTGGAGTAATCTCCCACCGTAATTGTGTGAGTCTTCCAACCTTGACCAATGGTGTAATTGTTAAAGTCTCCTAGTCCCCAATTTTGGGTAGCATTAAGTTGGAATGTTGTTTGTGGGCTATTTACATTATCTGTGTCAAAGCCAATGGCATAAATTTCTCCACCCCTAGTGCTTTGGAATTCAAATTCTAGGATGGTGTCTTTGGTAATGGTGTAATTGTTTATGTCTAGTTTTTTCCAGGTGTTACCCAATAGGTTTAATTGAGTTTGGTCGTCGGAAATGGTGAATTGCCCATTCAAATCTTGTTGAGGGTCGTAGGTAGAAATGAAATAATCATCTACACCACCTTTCATGTCTAAAATAACGCTGGTGTGTGCATCATCATTTTGGATGGTTCCTATAGCGGTGGTCGTGGTGATAATTGCGCTGTTGGTGGGGTTGGATAGCTTAACGGTAAAGGTTTCATCTGCCTCTACAGTAGTGTCACCAGTGACGTAAACGGTAATTAGTCGAGATGTGTCTCCTGGGTTAAAAGTGACGCTACCTGTTGGTAATGTTCCCCCAAAGTCCTCTGGGTTGGCGGGGTTAGTTTCTGTACCTGTCACAGCCCAGCTCACAGCATTTGTACTTGTGGTGTTACCAGAACGAGTGATGGTGAAGGTGAGGGCTTTGGTGTCTGTGTTCCCTTCGGTTTGGCTGGCGTTGGTTGCGGCTATGGCTAAACCAGTTGTTGGTGCTTCGTTAACATGTGTAACTTCTAAGGTGAAGTTAGTGGTAACGTCTGGTGTGTTGCCTACCGTCTCATCATCTACATTTATTGTTAGGGCATAACTATTCTTGGTTTCGTAGTCTAATACTGTATCGGCTTTGAGATACAACACTGTGCCATCCACTTCAAAGCTATTGGCATCGGCATCACCTGGCCAGGGATACGTCAACAGTGACGAGATGGTTAAAGAGGTATAAAGGAGATGGATTGGCTGGGTTATTAGCAGTGAAGAAAGCACCAGGGCAAAACGAAAAATCCATGAGGAAGCGATCGCTTCATTAAAACAAGAGTTAGAAACAGGAGAAGAGTTTAGCAGTTACTGAGCAATAGTTGAGCGGTTGAAACTCAAACATGCACTAGATATCGAGTATGGAACGGTCTATCCCTGGGTGAGATATAGTTTGGGAGCGAAACTAAAAGTACCGCCTCCGCAAGGCTATCACCAGGATGAAAAACTTATAACCGAATTTAAAAAAAACTTGGTCTGCTGATAGTCAGTCTGGAAAAACTGCTAGCGCCAGGCAAGTGTGTACACTGTCTGTGTCAGGATGAGACAAGAGTGGGTCTGAAAACATTGACAGGGAAATTGATTACAGGCAAAGGAGTCAAGCCCACAGTCCCAGTCAAATGGGAAAGAGATAATTTTTGGATTTATGGTGCAATTTAACCGTTGACCGGAAAGCACTTCCAGCACGAATACCCCAAGCTCAATGGTGACTATTTTCAACAGTTTTTACATTGGCTATCGGCGCAATTAAGGTCTGATTACGCGATTTTACAGATTGACCAGGCTCCCGCCCATGCTAATTCTGCTATCATTGGAACCCCCTCATTCTCCCGAACTCAATCCCATCCAGGGGCTTTGGCAGTTTATCAAGAAATCTCTCAAAAACGTACTTTTCCCTTCTTGACAAGATTTACCTGAGCACATTCAGCAGCTATTTGACCAATTAACTTTTGAACAAGTCATGTCTGTCTCTTCTTTTAACTTTATTTTAGAAGCTCTTTTCTATGCAGCTTCATATTAAACTGATATTAGCCACCAGCCTTAACAACCTAGCATTACTCTACGAATCCCAAGGACAGTACCACCAAGCTGAACCTTTGTATCTCCAAGCTTTAGAGATTTGTCAGCAAGTGTTGGGGGATAATCATCCAAATACAATAACTGTGAGCAAAAATTTAGCACAACTGCGGGCCACACCGATTGACACTCCCCACACCCAGAAGCTAGGGGCTTTGGCTTGTTTTCCGGTAAAGGGATGGTTTGAATATTACTTGAGATTATCCGATGAGAATGCAACAGCAACGCGTTAAGCTGAATAAGAGTAGCATTTTGTTGCACTTATCAAATAATTTTTATTTTCCCTCCTTGAGAAACCCGGAATGCTAGACCACATTTTTGATTATCTTCACTTTAACTTAACCATTGAAGCCCCCATAGTTTTGCTGATCCTCATACTATTAGAGGCAGTGTTATCTGCTGACAACGCCATCGCCCTGGCAGCCATCGCCCAAGGACTAGAAGACAAAGACCTAGAACGTAAAGCCCTTAATGTCGGTTTAGTAGTTGCCTATGTGCTGCGAATTAGCCTGATTCTCACCGCCACTTGGATACAAAAGTTTTGGCAATTTGAACTATTAGGTGCTGCCTATTTGTTGTGGTTGGTATTCCAACACTTTACTTCAGAACAAGACGAAGACGACCATCATCACGGACCCCGTTTTAACTCTTTGTTGCAAGCAATACCTGTAATTGCATTTACAGACTTAGCATTTTCTTTGGATAGTGTGACAACGGCCATCGCAGTTTCTCAAGAAAGATGGTTGGTGCTAACGGGTGCAACCATTGGCATAATTACACTACGATTCATGGCCGGATTGTTTATCCGGTGGTTGGATGAATTTAAAAACCTCGAAGATGCAGGCTATATCACCGTAGCGTTTGTGGGCTTGCGTCTGTTGTTAAAAGTCGTCAACGATAAGTTAGTCCCACCAGAATGGTTGGTAATTTCAGCCATCGCCTTGATTTTGGTCTGGGGATTTTCTCAGCGTACTAACCTTGAGTTACCCGAAGTAAAACCCGAAACAAGTGAAGTAGAAACCAAAAGTTAGAGTCCAGGGAATGAGGATCAGTTGATTCCCAGTCCCCAGTCTCCAATTGCTAAAGTTGCTAATTTATTCTCGTAACCAAGGTGTTAAATGTGGTTGCCAATTCACTAACTCTTCATCCTTAAACCACAAAGCTATTTCTCTTTGTGCAGTTTCTAAAGCGTCGGAACCGTGGATCAAATTGCGGCCAATGTTAATACCAAAATCTCCTCGAACTGTTCCAGGTTCTGCTGTCAATGGGTTAGTTGCACCAATGATTTTTCTCGCAGCACCAACAACTCCCTCACCTTCCCAAACCATCGCTACAACGGGTCCAGAGGTGATAAATTCCACTAAACTGGCAAAAAATGGTCTTTCACGGTGAACATCATAATGCTGTTCAGCCAATTCGCTAGTGACATTCATGAATTTTAAACCGACAAGGGTAAAACCTTTAGCTTCATAGCGACGGATGATTTCACCCACCAGTCCACGCTGTACACCATCAGGTTTAATTGCTAAGAATGTTCGTTCCAAAGCTATCTCCCAAAACTTCATACATTTTTGATCTAGTCACAGTTGTGCTCATTTGCCTTTGTTTTTCTGTTCATACCATCAAGATTTGACAGTTTTGACTTATGAGTAATAACTAATGACCAATCAGAGTCTACCTCAGAAATTATCCCTAAGTGCATATCCCCTGTAAGTTAAATGCCCTCAACTAGTCAAGGCTGGCTACTGACCTTGATCCACTGTCAACCCAGGAAAGTCCCTCAGTTGACATCCCTCACCATGTGATAAACTAGCATTGACAAAAAAATAAAAAAACTTCAAATGTTCTCTGCTCAAATTTGGCTGTGCCTAATATTGGTTGAGAACAATTTTGCTTTTCACAGGGCTTTTCACAGCTATTTATCCCCACCCCATCAGTCAATTGAGGGTGGGGACTTTCGCGATGCGTTAAAGTGTTAATTCGTGGGTGCAATACAGAGGTCACGAAAAATGGGTGCTGAATCAATTCGTACATCTGAAGAGGTGGTCATGTCTGCCAATGGACACAAATCAGAAGTAAAAAGTCACAAACAAAAAAAGCTCCTACCACCTAGTAATACAACAGGAGGTTTGCCCCGGTCTTGGAAAATTGAAGATAGCGAAGCTTTATATCGTATAGAAGGTTGGGGACATCCGTATTTTTCCATTAATGCTGCTGGTCATATTACGGTTTCTCCCAAAGGCGATCGCGGTGGTTCTTTGGATTTGTTTGAATTAGTCAACGCCTTGAAGCAGCGTAACTTAGGACTACCAATGTTAATTCGCTTTTCTGATATTTTGGAAGACCGAATCGAGCGGTTGAATGCTTGCTTTAACAAAGCCATAGCCCGCTATAACTACCCAGGGGTATATCGTGGCGTTTTTCCCGTAAAGTGTAACCAAGAACGCCATTTAATTGAAGATTTAGTAAAGTTTGGTAAACCTCATCAATTTGGCTTAGAAGCTGGTTCTAAACCTGAATTAATGATTGCTTTAGCTTTGTTGGATACACCAGGAGCATTGCTAATTTGCAACGGTTACAAAGACCGGGAATACATCGAAACAGCAATGTTAGCCCAAAGACTAGGGCAAACCTCAATTGTTGTCATAGAACAAGTGGAAGAACTCGACTTGGTTATCGCTGCTCACAAACAGTTAGGGATTAAACCAATTTTGGGAGTTCGCGCCAAATTAAGTACTCAAGGTATGGGACGCTGGGGAACTTCCACAGGCGATCGCGCTAAGTTTGGTCTGACAATTCCCGAAATTATGGAAGCTGTTAACAAGCTCCAGGCAGCTAGCTTGTTAGATTGTTTGCAATTAATGCACTTCCACATTGGTTCACAAATCTCCGCCATTAACGTCATTAAAGATGCCATCCAAGAAGCAAGTCGCATCTACGTAGAGTTAGCTATGTTAGGCGCTGACATGAAGTATCTCGATGTTGGAGGAGGCTTGGGTGTAGATTATGACGGCTCTCAAACCAACTTCTACGCCTCCAAAAACTACAACATGCAAAACTATGCTAACGATATCGTAGCAGAGTTAAAAGATACTTGTGCAGAGCGGCAGATTCCTGTACCAACACTGATTAGTGAAAGTGGACGAGCCATTGCTTCACACCAGTCGGTATTGATTTTTGATGTTCTAAGTACTAGTGATGTTCCCCTCGATTTACCAGAACCCCCAGAAGAAGGAGAATCCCCCGTCACCAAATACTTGTGGGAAACTTACCAATCCATCAACCAAGAGAATTATCAAGAATTCTTTCACGACGCTGCCCAATTTAAAGAAGAAGCCATCAGCCGCTTCAACTTAGGAATTTTGCGCCTCGCAGAACGAGCCAAGGCCGAGCGACTCTACTGGGCTTGTTGTCAAAAAATTCTTAACATCACTAGACAGCAGGAATACGTACCTGACGAATTGGAAGACCTAGAAAAAATCATGGCTTCAATTTATTACGTAAATCTTTCTGTGTTTCAATCAGCACCAGATTGTTGGGCAATAGACCAACTATTCCCCATCATGCCAATACATCGTCTAGGCGAAGAACCCATCCGCCGGGGAATTTTGGCAGATCTTACTTGTGATAGTGATGGGAAAATCGACCGTTTTATCGACCTACGCGATGTCAAATCAGTGTTAGAACTGCACACCTTCAAGCCAGAAGAACCCTACTACCTGGGGATGTTCCTCAATGGAGCTTATCAAGAAATCATGGGTAATTTGCACAACTTATTTGGCGACACTAACGCTGTTCACATCCAGTTGACACCCAAAGGCTACCAAATTCAACACGTCGTTAAAGGTGACACCATGAGCGAAGTGGTGAGGTATGTACAGTATGATTCTGAAGATATGGTGGAAAATATCCGTCAGCGTTGTGAAAAAGCATTAGAAGAAAAACATATTACCCTAGCTGAATCTCAACGACTACTACAAACCTATGAACAAAGTCTAGGAAGATACACTTATCTTAATAGCTAAAAAGTAGGAACTTTAGATTTTGGATTCAACTGCAATCTACCCTCACTCCGGACTCTCAAATGTCACACCAGAAATTTTGGAAGTTTCAAGATTTGGAATCAGCCATGGCCAACCAACATTTATAGAGAAAAGTCCGTATAAATTACATCTCTAAATTGTGATAGAAAACCGAAAAAACCGATGGTGATACCAGAGTGTAAGGAATCTAGCATTAAATAATCCAAATCCAAAACCGAATTGACTCCTCCCCTCGCCTTTAGGCGAGGGGAAAGGTCAGTCTCTAAATTGCATTCGTCCCCAGCAAGTCCTCAATAGCTTGACGCTCAAAAGGTGTTACCGATGGAGGTATCTGACGAGCATCAGTAATCAGCCAATCTAAAGCCGCGGCTTGAACATCTATTGCATTTCCCGTTTTATCTACGCAGTAACGTCCGAACACTAACTTATCAACCAATCTTACCCCCGGACCTAATCGCGACCATTCAAAAATAACGCTGTTCTCTACAGTAGCCCCACTGCATATCCAGCAATTAGGGCCAATCATCGCCGGGCCAACAATTTTGGCACCATCTTCTATTCTGGTCATGCCACCAATGTACACAGGGCCTGTAATATCCACCTTGTCCCAATTCACAGCCACATTCAAGCCAGTATAGATCCCAGGAGCAACTTGATTACCGGGAATTTGGACATTTTTAATATCGCCTAGCAATACACCATGAATTGCCCGCCAGTAGTCTGGTACTTTACCAATATCTACCCATTCAAAATCCATGGCAATGGCGTAAAAAGGCGCACCAACTTCTACCAATTTGGGAAATAACTCACCACCAATGTCATATTCAACCCCAGAAGGTATGTACTCAAACACCTCCGGCTCAAAAATATAAATACCGGTATTGATGTTCGTGCTAATAGCTTCCTCCTGGGACGGCTTTTCTTGGAAAGCTTGAACACGACCACTCTCGTCAGTAACCACTACACCATAACTGGAGACCTCCTCAAGTGCAACATTTTTCGTAATTATTGTGGCAATTGACCCTTTGGATTTATGCCACTTTACAGCCGCAGATAAATCTAAGTCAATGAGAGCATCACCGCACAACACCACAAAGGTATCATCAAAAAATGGTGAGAAGTCTTGAATACGCTTCATCCCACCAGCTGAACCAATGGCTTCTCCCACCAGTTTGCCGTCATCATCAATTTTACCTTCAAAAGAATAAGCAATTTCTACCCCAAACCGTTGACCGTCACGAAAATAGTTTTCAATTTCCTCCGCCAAATGGCTAACATTCACCATAATCTGGTTAAATCCATGTTGGCGCAAAAGTTCCAGCAGAAATTCCATCACTGGCTTTTGCAAGATAGGAATCATCGGTTTGGGAATTGTATAGGTAATGGGACGCACACGAGTACCCTTACCCGCCGCAAGAATCATGGCTTTCATAAAATTTTATTCCTCAAACACAAACCAATTTACTCTCAACAAGTGATACTTAATCATCAGTGTTAATTTTTGCTCAAACTAACTCCTAAAAACAGGGATAACAGGAATTTGCTGCTGATTGCAACTTTTTAGGTATGACCAGATGACAAGTAACCGATTATAATTTTAATTTACTGTATTGAGGCTTTTTATCTGCTAAGAGGATGTCTGCAAAACTTCCTGTCTTTAGACCAAGGATGAGCAAGAACGCATATTTTAACAAAGTGCCAAACTCCCTAATCCCCCACATCCCCAGGCTCAGAAAGCAGGGGCTTTGACTCGTTTTCCGGTAAGCGAATTTTAATTTCCTGGTAAAACTCGTCTTGTAATAATTCAACTTTCGATTGCGCTGAAAGCAGTAGTAGCGCCCAGAAAACACTAACCAAGTGGCTATGTTCTGACTCATGGTTAAAACTGTTTTGCTGTGGTTGCTTGGTTTGACTCCACAAATCTACTAGTTGTTCTAAATTCAAACAGTTTTGTTTGAGAAACAGCTCTGTTGCCCCACAATACAACAATTGCTCTAATTCCCCGGCCACTTCCGTCAGATTTTCTTGGTGAGCTAATTCTAGCGCCTGGCGGATATTTTGGACCCTAGACCGACCCTTGGATCGAAGAGGTTTGCTGGATTTGTCAACAAGTTTGAGCTGGTTCGCCATGATCTGTAATTGCTTGATTAACTCTTGTGGAGTCACAGGCCGCTTTGGCGGTGGCATTGCTGATGGACGGCGGCGCAAATGTCGCTCTAGCTGCAATCGATGACTATGATGTGATAAACTATCCTCACTTGTTGACATTACATCATCTGCTACATTCTCACTTGCATCTTCTACTAAAGATAATTGCATCAAAGTGTTAGCCTTGAATAACACTAGCATCGATGCCGACAAAAAAGCTTGTCCCGATTGCGACAAGTCAGACTCATAGCCTTTAGCTTCGACTTCCGGTGCCATTAGTTCCAGGTAGCGGTCAATCACCTCAATTACCTGCACATCCCATGGATCAATTTCGCCTTGTTCAGTCTGATCAATGAGCTGTGTGATTGTTTCTAATAATTCGGAAGCATCCATAAAATGTTGTCAAAAACCCCATGCAAAGTTTTTCGGGATATGCATAAGTAGCATCATAGGGCGTTGCTAAATCCAAGTTCAAATTCACATTTGCTCCTGGCGTTTTTATCTTCAAGTTCACAAAATTAGCGCAATACATTACAACCAGGCATCGTGGATTTTAGATAAAAATCTAAAATCCCCAATCGATTTATCGATTCACCATCGCAGCTTCCCGTGCCGCACTTGCCTGGTCTGGGTGAATACCCAAACGTGTGAGATTAATCCGTCCTTTATTGTCAATTTCTCTGACCTTGACAATCACTTCATCCCCAACAGCCACCTCATCTTCAACTTTGCCAACGCGATAGTCAGCTAGTTGAGAAATGTGAATCATGCCTTCTTTACCCGGCAGAAATTCAACAAATGCACCAATGGGGATAATGCGAGTCACACGCCCCACATAAACATCACCTTCATTCAACTTACGAGTCATGCCTTGAATGATGTTACGGGCTTTTTTCGCCTTGCTCTCATCCACAGCAGAAATTGTCACTGTACCATCGTCTTCAATGTCAACCTTAGCACCAGTTTCCTCAGTAATGCCCTTGATTGTTTTACCTCCAGGGCCAATGACCAAACCAATCATGTCTGAATCAATTTTGATGGTCAGTAGACGTGGCGCATAGGGTGAAGTCTCAACCCGTGGTTCTTGGATGGTCTCCAGCATTTTGTCCAGAATATGCAACCGCGCTGATTTAGCTTGGTGGATAGCTTGGGCAATGATCTCTAATGAAAGGCCAGAGATTTTCATATCCATTTGCAAGGCGGTAATACCAGCATCTGTCCCGGCAACTTTAAAGTCCATGTCCCCCAAAAAGTCCTCAATGCCTTGAATGTCTGTGAGAATTCGCACTTCGTCATCTTCTTTAATCAAACCCATTGCCGCACCGCTCACAGGTTTGGTAATTGGTACACCGGCATCCATCAAACATAACGTGGAACCGCACACCGAACCCATAGAAGTGGAACCGTTGGAAGAAAGTACTTCTGATACCACCCGAATTACGTAGGGGAATTGTTCTTTTGGTGGTAGCACAGGTACCAAGGCTCGCTCCGCTAAAGCACCATGACCAATTTCGCGCCTCCCCGGAAAACGCATAGGTTTAGTTTCGCCAACGGAGAAAGGCGGGAAGTTGTAATGATGTAGGTAACGTTTGGATTGGTCTGTTTGCAAGTCATCTGTGAGATTTTGGGCATCTCCAGGAGTACCAAGAGTACAAGTGGATAATACTTGGGTTAACCCCCGGTTAAACAAACCACTGCCGTGGACTCGCCGGGGTAATACACCAACTTGGCAAGAAACAGGACGCACTTCATCGAGTTTGCGACCATCAACGCGAACGTTGTCCTCAATGATTTGACGGCGCATCAAATGCTTAGTGATATCTTTAAAGGTGTTACCAACCGCTTTGGTGTTGTCAACTGCCGCAGCTTTAACTTGATGTTCTTCTGGCAATTCTTCTATTCCACCAGCAATTTGCTCCTTAACAGCCTCCAAAGCTTCATCCCGTTCGGCTTTGGTGTAGTCAAAGTGAGACAGGATTTTCTTAATATCATCGCTGGCGCGATCGCGGATATAATCACTCAAAGTCAGGTCTACTTCTGGTGGTGCTTCTTGCACAATTTGCAACCCGATTTCCGCTAACAAATCTTCCTGGGCCTTGATTAAATCTCTTACAGCTTCGTAACCAAAATCAATTGCTTCAATAATATCTTGCTCTGGCAATTGATTAGCTCCGGCCTCCACCATGATGACACCGTGGGGTGAACCAGCCACTACCAGATCCAAGTCTCCGTTTTCAGTTTCTGCATAGGTGGGATTAATAATAAAATCATCTCCCACCAACCCAACCCGCACTGCTGCCATTGGCCCATTAAAAGGAATTTTTGCCATCAGGGTAGCAATGGAAGCCCCGGTCACTGCTAGTACATCAGGTGGTACCAACTCATCCATTGACAGGGTAAGGGCGATAATTTGCAGGTCATCTCGTAGCCATGAAGGAAATAAAGGCCTCATGGGACGGTCGATCAGACGGCTAGTAAGAATTGTTTTTTCGGGTGGACGACCTTCTCTACGCATGATTCCTCCAGGAATCCTACCTGCGGCATACAGTCTTTCCTCATAATCTACTGTCAAGGGAAGAAAATCAACTCCTTCTCTGCTCTTGGAGCGTGTAGCCGTCACTAAAACAGATGTGTCCCCTGATTCGATCAAAACTGACCCACCAGCCTGGGGAGCTAGTAAGCCTACCTTCAGTCGAATATCCCTGCCATCGAAGGATATTGACTTATCAACTTCTGCCATTCAGTTTTTTTTCCTTCTCTTTCGCTATTCTCTTTATGTGGCAATCCTAACATTTATGCTTTCAGACTGACTTCTGGTACACACAAAGATAAACAAGTTATTCAAAGGATTACAAGAGTTTAAATATTTTTTAATGGACGGTAGGAAAAACGTTTGCTAGCTGTGGAGGTTGAGGAAAGACCCTACCTGTCAAGCAGTTGTCAATAACCCTCTTCTACCCTGACTCCATAACCCAGGTTGTATAATAAAAGATGATGAATCAAAAAACCGCCCCGCCAGTTATTCATTATTGCTTACCTAAAAGACCGTACTGGATCCAAGAGTGGCAGGGTTTTCACTTACCCTGTTTGTATATTATCCCTAGGGTAAAAACTTGATAAATAATTATTTTTATTGATAAAACTTAAAATTACAAAATCGACAATTTAATACTTTAATTAAAACAAAATTTGAGTAATTAGCAAATGGCAATTTTACACGGTAATTGGTTAGTAAAAAATGATCATAGTTGTTTATTTATTTGGGGTGAAACTTGGCGTTCATCACGAGTAAACTTTGAGCCTAGTGCATCCCAGGATATACCACTACATCCATTGGCAATGACACCAGTTGAGTTGAGTGAATGGATGGTTTCTCATAACATCGTCATTGCCAACTTAATACAGCCAAACCAAGTTGCTGTAACTGCCACTAAGGGCACTGCTAAAGTTAAAAGTGCTATTAAACTCACCTTGCCAACGCACTGTCAAATCATTGCTTTACCAACTCATATTCAAGAAAATCATCACCAAGAAATAGAATTTATTGCGCCTTTACACTCTGCTAGCCTTGAATCTGAAATCAACTCACCCCAATATCTTCAACCATGGCGAGTCGAAGGTTTTTGTCTCAACCCAACTGAAGCCATAAAATTTCTGGCTGCTGTTCCCTTGAATGCTGCTAAGGAGGGACATGCTTTGTTCGGTGGCGACTTACGTTTTTGGTCACAGGTTGCCCGTTGGAGTTGGGATTTAATCTCGCGGTCTAAGTTCTTGCCAACTATCCAACGGCAATCGGATAGTTCTACTTTTGCTAAGTGGCAAGTTCTCTTAGACAGTGCTGTAGACGGAACCCGCCTAGAAAAATTTTCCGCAAAGATGCCATTGGCTTGTTGTACTTATCAACAAAGCACTGAGTTGGTAGAAAAATACTTAGCAGTGGACTTGCCAACTGAACCACAGGAATTATTATTAGGATTTCTCAACAGTACCATTGATGCCCAAGTGAGGCGAATGGTAACTTCTCAAACACCACTAGAACCCAGGGTGATGGCATCTTTAGCATTTGCAGTGCGACAGTGGCTACAAGGTTTAACTAATGCATCTAACACAGTGAGTGCAGATACCATGGAAGTAGAAAGACTGGAAGCAACGCTCAAAGCTTGGACTATGCCTTTGCAATACCAACTGGTGGGAAAAGCGTTATTTCGCAGCTGTTTTCAACTGCTTCCGCCTGCATCTGGCAGAACAGATTGGCTGTTGGCATATTTTCTGCAAGCCGCCGATGACCCCGATTTTTTGGTGGATACACTAACTGTTTGGAATCACCCAGTTGAACAATTAGTTTATCAAGGTCGTACCATTGATCAACCCCAAGAAACATTATTGCGGGGATTGGGGTTAGCTTCCAGGTTGTATCCAGTTCTGGCAACCAGTTTAGAAACAGAATATCCCCAATCTTGTCGCCTCAACCCATTACAGGCATATGAATTTATTAAGTCCGTGGCTTGGCGATTTGAAGATAGTGGCTTGGGAGTGATTTTGCCTCCTAGTTTGGCTCACCGTGAAGGATGGGCAAATCGTTTGGGCTTAAAAATTAACGCTGAAACCGAACATAAAAAACAGGGACCCTTGGGTTTACAGAGTCTACTGAATTTTCAATGGCAATTGGCAATTGGTGGACAGACAATTTCTGAAACCGAGTTTAATAAACTTGTAGCCTTAAATAGCCCACTGGTAGAAATTAATGGCGAGTGGGTGGAATTGCGACCCCAAGATATTAAAACTGCAAAGGCGTTTTTTGCTGCTCGTAAAGACCAAATGACACTTTCGTTGGAAGATGCTTTACGTCTTAGTTCTGGAGATACCCAGGTAATTGAAAAATTACCTGTGGTCAGCTTTGAAGCATCGGGGACATTGCAAGAATTAATTGGCGCGCTCACAAGTAACCATACGGCCTACGCACCCCTACCAACACCCAACAATTTTCAAGGACAATTGCGACCTTATCAACAAAGAGGTGTCGCTTGGCTAGCTTTCTTGGAACGTTGGGGCTTGGGTGCTTGTCTCGCAGATGATATGGGACTGGGAAAAACCATTCAGCTCATTGCCTTTCTACTCCATCTCAAGGAACAGGATGCACTAAAAAATCCCACATTACTTGTTTGTCCAACTTCTATTTTAGGTAACTGGGAACGGGAAATTAAAAAATTTGCTCCTAGCCTCAAGGTTTTACAGCACCAGGGCGATAAACGTCTGAAAAGTAAAGCATTTACGGAAGCAGTCAAAAAACATCATGTAATTATTACCAGTTACTCACTTATCCACCGGGATATTAAAACTTTGCAAACTGTTGATTGGCAGGTGGTGGTATTAGATGAAGCTCAGAATGTGAAAAATCCTGAAGCTAAACAATCCCAGGCCGTCAGGGAATTAAAAACTACGTTTCGTATAGCTCTAACAGGGACACCAGTAGAAAATAAACTCCAAGAATTGTGGTCTATTCTCGATTTCCTCAATCCTGGGTATTTGGGAAATCGCCAATTTTTTCAGAGACGGTTTGCTATACCAATTCAAAAGTATGGTGATACCGCATCTTTAAATCAGTTGCGGGCTTTGGTACAACCATTTATTTTGCGCCGTCTGAAAACAGATCAAGACATTATTCAAGATTTGCCAGAGAAGCAAGAAATGACAGTTTTTTGTGGTCTCACTCCTGAACAAGCTGCACTTTATCAACAAGTAGTGGAAGCATCCTTAGCAGAAATTGACTCTGGCTCAGGTTTACAACGTCGTGGCATGATTTTAGCTTTACTCATCAAACTGAAACAAATCTGTAATCACCCAGCTCAATATTTGAAACTAGACTCACTGCAACAACATAGTTCCGCTAAACTGCAACGGCTAGAAGAAATGTTAACCGTGGCTTTAGAAGAAGGAGACAGAGCTTTAATTTTCACCCAATTTGCTGAATGGGGTAAGTTATTACAACCTCATTTACAAAAAAACCTTGGGGAAGAAATCTTCTTTTTGTATGGTAGTACCAGTAAAAAACAACGAGAGGAAATGATTGAGCGTTTCCAACACGATCCTCAAGGTCCTCCGATTATGATTCTTTCTTTAAAAGCAGGTGGAGTAGGATTGAATTTAACCAGAGCTAATCACGTATTTCACTTTGACAGATGGTGGAATCCCGCAGTAGAAAATCAAGCTACTGACAGAGTATTTCGCATTGGTCAAACCCGAAATGTCCAAGTACATAAATTTGTCTGTAATGGTACATTAGAAGAAAAAATTCATGACATGATTGAAAGTAAAAAACAATTAGCCGAACAAGTAGTTGGTGTCGGTGAAGAGTGGCTAACGGAAATGGATACAGATCAATTGCGTAACCTACTCATACTTGATCGCAGTGCCATAATTGAAGAAGACTAGAAACTAAAAATTACAGCAGATTTTCTCTGAGTGAATTACACAAGGGTGGAAATTGCTCTAAAAATTACGAAGTAGGAATTATGAATAATGAGACTTTGCAAGCAAGCCGTGAATGGTGGTCACAAAAGTGGCTAGAATTATTAGATTCTTATCGTTTTAAAAAGCGTTTGGAACGTGCTAGAAACTATGCTCGCCAGGGAAATGTACTCAAGATTGAGTTTAAGGGAACAAAAGTATTAGCTAAAGTACAAGGTAGTGAACCTGAACCTTATAAAGTTTCTCTTGCCCTTGACCATTTTAGTGAGGAAGAGTGGGGTTATGTAATTGAAACAATGTCCCAAAGAGCAATTTTTGCCGCCAAGTTGTTAGCAGGGGAAATGCCGCAAAATATTGAGGAAGTTTTCACAGCCAATGGTTTGTCTTTATTTCCTTTTACACTCTCTGATGTTCACAGTAAATGTTCTTGTCCTGATAAAGCAAATCCTTGTAAACATATTGGTGCAGTATACTATCAGTTAGGCGATCGCTTTAGTGAAGACCCCTTTGTGCTGTTTCAATTACGGGGACGCACCAAGGAGCAGATTATCAGTGATTTACGTCAATTACGCGGTGCTAAAGTTGAAGTGACCGCACCTCAAACACCCGAGATTAACCAAACCCAGACCCAGACCCAATCAGCCGTCAACCTTGCTTGTTTTTGGCAATATCATGAACCACTGGAGTCTTCTTTAGTTGTGATTGCACCTTCGAGCAGCGAAACCGTGTTAGATGTCTTGGGAACAATTCCTTTGGCAAAAACAGAAGAAAGTACGGTAAGCTTAACTTCTGGCGATGTGGTAACCAAATATTTAGATGCTTTATATAAACACGTAAGTCAGCAAGCAATTTTAGCAGCCATGAGCATAGAACCTTTAGCCTAGGTTACTTTTTTCCTTATGTCAAGTTACTTAAACTTTCCATAACGAACCACAGGGGTACTTAGAAGCCAATGTCTTGGGCGGGTTTCCCGACTTGTTAGCGAAGCTGCTTTGAAGGAGAGACCAATTGGCGCGACACAGAGAAAAAACATAACTAATGTCCCATTTTACCAACAGGTCTAGCTAGGAGATTGTTGCAGGTTCCAAATTCTTTTAAACTGGCTAAATAAGTTTTAAATCTTAACAGTTCCTGGTGATGGAAAACGATTCGGAATACATCCGGCAAACGGAAGCTACTCGTGTACGTGTACTGAGCGAAGCACTACCTTACATCCAACAATTTGTCGGTCGCACTGTTGTTGTCAAATATGGTGGTGCGGCTATGAAAGATAGCACCCTCAAGGACAAAGTAATACGGGATATTGTCTTTTTATCCTGTGTCGGCCTGCGTCCTATTCTTGTACATGGCGGTGGCCCAGAAATAAATAGTTGGTTGGATAAACTAGGTATTGAAGCACAATTTAAAAATGGTCTGCGAGTCACAGATGCTCCCACTATGGACGTAGTGGAAATGGTTTTAGTGGGTCGAGTCAATAAAGAAATTGTTTCCCTGATTAGCCGGGCTGGGGGTTTAGCGGTAGGACTGTGTGGTAAAGATGGGAACTTGATTACAGCTCGTCCCCAAGATCAAGAAGGTATTGGCTTTGTGGGAGAAGTCAGTACTGTCAATATCAAAGTTTTGGAAACTCTCTCTAGTAATGGCTATATTCCCGTAGTCTCTAGCGTAGCCACAGACCACAACGGACAAGCTTACAACATTAACGCTGACACCGTAGCTGGGGAAATCGCCGCCGCCTTGGGTGCAGAAAAGTTAATTTTACTAACTGACACACCAGGAATTCTCAGAGATTACAAAGACCCGTCTACCTTGATTCCTAAAATAGATATTCGCCAAGCTCGCGAACTCGTTGCCAATGGTATTGTCAGCGGTGGTATGATTCCAAAGGTGAATTGTTGTGTGCGATCGCTTGCCCAAGGCGTAAGTGCAGCACACATCATTGATGGTCGTATTCCCCACGCCCTACTACTAGAAATCTTTACTGATGGTGGTATTGGCAGTATGATACTCGGTTCTCAGTTGTCGCAAAAACAGCAAATCTAACTTTTACCTAGGATATTTAGGAGTTAGCCGCGATCGCCCTGCGGATCTTGTACGCTGCCGTGAATGATTAATCCTCACTCGCGATCGCCTTATGGATCGTACACTGTAAGGTGAATTATTAATCATCACTGGATTCACCAGGGGTGAGTTACGAATTATGGGATTAATGGGATTAATTGAAGTTTGATTAGTCAAGCCAAAATTACCATTCACACTGGGGATGATTATAGGATAGGAGTGATAGTCGCCATCGCTGCGGCTTCTGATTAACCCTGTCCTTGGATCTACAGGCATAGGGATAGGAATTGGACTACCATATATCAAAGAACCAACAGCAGCCGGCTGAGTGACTTTAGCAGGGTTATTCGTTATCATTAGGCCTTGGGCAGCAGCTAGGGTAATTGTATGGCTGATTACACAGCAAATTATACCCGTCCCCAACAAATTCAGTGATAAATGCCTTATCTTCAGCATATTTTTCCTCACTTGCATTTGATTACCTGAATTTTAATCAATAAAATAGCCGCAGCGACTTGGTTGAAATTTGACAATATTGCTGACAGAGACAAAATTAAAGCAGTGCTGATTGGTGTGTAAAACGTGAGTACAGAAAGTTTAGAAATTGGCAGAAGTCTTTATCAGACTGGAAAACTTAACTTTGAAAATGGGAAATATCGAGAGGCTGTGGAAAATTTGGAAAAAGCTACCGCCTTGTTATCTCCCAATTCTCGCCTTGGGGGTGAAGTTCAAATTTGGCTGGTAACAGCCTATGAAGCAGCTGCACGCACTGAAGAAGCCATCGCCCTTTGTGAACAACTTCAACGCCATCCTTTCCCAGAGACTAGTAAACAGGCAAAGCGTTTACTTTATATTTTAAAAGCGCCAAAACTCCAACGCCCCAGTGAATGGATGACCGAAATCCCAGATTTAGGCACATTGTCTGATAATGAGACCAAGATGCGTGCAGTTGGTAATACTGGGAAATCTACTCCCAAAGCACCTACTGAACTAGAATTAGTTGACCTCAGTCAGGTGAATACTAAAGATAATCGCTTTATTTGGGCGGCACTAATTGTAATTGTGTCAACACTCTCCTACTTAGCTTGGTTGAGTTTTTAGTCAATCCGCCCATGATAATTGGTAAAAACCAAGTTTTTAAGGTTTAATCAACTTCTAAAACTTGATATCCTTGCTGAGACTTGTAATTTTAGTGTCGGGATAATAAAATTCCAAAATTTCTGAATTTGGCCAACCTAGTTTAGCTAAATTTTGAGCGCCAGTTTGACTTAAGCCCACTCCATGGCCAAATCCACCACCAATAAAAGCATATCCCCACAAATTGGGTGTGCCTTTGTTGAGGGGTTCTATATAAAACAGCGTACTTTTAGGAGCAGCAAAGGCGCTACGAATTTCGTCTTTCTCTAGAGTAAAAGTGGCAGTATCTGTCTTCACCGCGAGTTTAAGAATCCGTCCACTTTTACTACGCTTCATTACAGACATAGCCTCCACGGTGTCAAATTTAGCATAGGGGCTATTTTTGATTTCCAGGAATTTTTTCAACAGTTGGTTAATATCATCAATAGAAGTTTCCCTGTTCCAACGAAAAGTGTTCCAGGTACTTTCATTAAATCCTTCTCGCCGATTAATAAACTTCCGAAAGTTAGTTTCATCTGCTAAACTTTTCTCAGATAAATTCCAAAACTTAGTAGCAGCATCTAATACTGGGCGTAAATAGGGACGATCTTCACCATTCCAGACATCACTAAAGTAAGCCGTAACACCCCCCGTAGTAGAGGAATATAGGGCATCTACCAGGTGATTATTATAAGTTAAAACCATACCCTTAGTAGCCGCGATCGCTTTGTCGGTACTGGGGCTTGTTCCACTCAATCCGTTATAAACTTGACAGTGAGTATCAGCACACAATTGATAGTTATCAGTAGCAAATCTCCGCAAATTCCTTAAAGCATAAGTCCGGGCGATAATTGCCTGGGCTTCCACCGCTGCGGTTGGTGCATTTGTACCAATTTCGTGAGGCACAACTCCACGCAAATAGCTTTCTAAAGGTACTTCATTGACTAAAGTATATGTACCATAGGCGTTTGGCTGTAAAGTTATCCATCCTGGATAAAGACAATTTTTTTGCAGTTTTTCGCCTTTCTTGACCCGAATTAAGTTTTTATTGGTGCTTATTTTTAAATGATTTGGGGTGTAACGCTTGCCATCTACTTCCCAACTGACTCGTGGCACTTGTTGTAAAATTTTGGTGTCGAGATATGCCATTTCCTTGCCAGCACCTTGGAGGTTGTGCAATAGCAACCGTCGCAGTAAGGCAGTACTGTAAACATCTCGTTTCGCCCAAACTTGCCAGCGTTCTGGTTGAGCTATTTCCACCTCTATTCCCTGAGAACGCCAATTTTTAGCGCTATCTTCCGCAGTCTCAAAGGTGCGGTATGTACCTAAAACCACTACTTCCTTCACCTCAAGTTTAGCTAAAGGTTCCATGACCGTTTCTAGCTTGACTGGGTTTTGGGTGACCAGGGTTGTTTCCTCATCACCTGCTGTAAATTTTAGCTGTAAGCGATCGCCTGGTGTCGGTTCTAATTGCAACTGGCCCTGGGGATTCTCGCCAAATCGCTGCACAATCCCAATTCTCAGTTCTACATCCTGATTTTTGCCATCAACAGCTGAAGCACCTGTCAATCCCAATAAGCAAAATGTTGTCAGTGCAGTGTAGGAAAAACCCCAGAACGTAGATTTCATAGTAGTCATCTGATTTTTACCAATTCAAAAATGCTATCAATTGTTCAGATTTTGTTCCTGTTTCAACCTAGAAGCGTCAGCACTATCTAGTTCAGAAATTAACACACACTTTAATTCAAACAAAAGTTCGAGTATTTATGAGAGGGATAATTTTTGGTATTTTCACAAATAGGTAAAAAAAGCAAATATTCACCCTGGGAACAGGTGAAAGTGCCACAACCATACCTTTAGCGTCAAAATAACAAGGTATTCATCCCACTTTTTCAACTGGCTGAAATCTTTATGAATCCTCACGAAAGTGATGCAAAACAAGCTCCTACATCATCCAAAGGGTGGAGTAGTTGGCAAGAAAATCTAACTCTCATCGCCATCGCCTTATGCTTGGCAATCCTAATTAGAACATTTATTGCTGAACCCCGCTATATACCATCAGACTCTATGCTACCTACCTTACACACAGGCGATCGCTTGGTGGTAGAAAAAGTCTTATACCGTTTTCACCCTCCCGTTACTGGAGACATTATCGTTTTTCAGCCTCCTGCAGAATTGCAACGTCGGGGATATCCCCAAGACCAAGCCTTTATTAAGCGTGTCATTGGTGTCCCTGGTCAGATACTCAAAGTAGCCAACGGTCAAGTTTACCTCGACGGTGAAGCCTTAGAAGAAGACTACATAGCCGAACCCCCAAATCAGCCCTTTCCAGCGGTACAAATCCCAGAAGAGAAATTTTTTGTCATGGGAGATAACCGCAACGATAGCAACGATTCTCGTTACTGGGGGTTTTTACCAAGAAAAAATATTATTGGTAGGGCTGTATTTCGCTTTTGGCCTCCTGATCGCATTGGTTTCATTGAGGGTGGGTGAATTTTCGATTTTAAATTCAATTCACTCAGTTGAGTGTCACTCTATGTTTTCCTGACAATTAGCTCAGGTGGGATATCGTATCAAAACCGGAGAAAATACATCAGTTGGGCCATCACCTCCCCTGGTAAATTCAACCGTCGCTGGAAATCTGCCAAGTTGCGGTAAAGCCCAGCTGATAGCCGATTTTGCACTACTGCTTCAGCAAGAGACACATCTATAAAAGGAATTACAACTAATTGCTCAACTGTGGCAGTATTCAGATTAACTAACTGGGTAGGACAATCTAAAGATTCTTCATCATAGTAAATAAAACTGACTAGCGGCCTTAATGGTTCTAGTCGCTGTGTAGGTATAGCTAAAGCCGCAGCAACATCTTCAATACAATAAAATTTAACACCAGAGCGTGAAAGTTCCACAAGCGATCGCGCTTGGTGAATGGACAAACCAGGTAGCCGTAACCAATCATCTACAGTCGCTTGATTAGCATCAATCCGAATACCTAATTTTACCGCTAGCTGAATTTCCTCGCCGGACTGTAATCGATAATAAGGATCATTGAGGAGTTTGGCACGGAGTTTTTGCAATTTGGGGTTTAAAGGTAGCCAGTTCATTTTTTTTGCTTACATCAAATTCAAG
>Ga0172367_10003337_pt1 | contig 20938 bp, 14 predicted proteins | sample Lak10m_FD_114542 | JGI IMG/M metagenome (GOLD analysis project Ga0172367, IMG submission 114542) | Freshwater microbial communities from Kabuno Bay, South-Kivu, Congo - kab_022012_10m | ecosystem: Environmental > Aquatic > Freshwater > Lake | place: Democratic Republic of the Congo: South-Kivu... | reverse complement strand
TGGCAGTAGTTCCTTTTCTGAGTATGTTTTTGGCTAAAACTCTTATACTCGATTTTGAACTACTGCCCATTTCTTCAATGACTTGTACCCTTTTTTGCACAAAATTTAGGTGTCAGGTCTGGATAAAAAGGAGAACACCAAATGGAAACAAAAAAATATCTGTTCGTCATCAACGATGCCCCCTACGGCAATGAGCGTCCATATAACGCCCTGCGCATGGCAATGAACCTTGTCAAGCGCGAAGGGGTGGAAATAAAAGTCTTCCTGACCGCCGACGGGGTCTTTTGCGCCCGCAAGGGTCAAAAAACGCCCGATGGTTATTACAACGTGGAGCGCATGGTCAAGTCACTGGCAAAGCGCGGCAAAGTCGCCACCTGAGGGTCATGCTCCGAAGCCCGAGGTCTCGGGCTGGATGATTTCACCGAAGGCGTGGTCATGGGCAACATGGATTTGCTCGGCGATTGGACAATCGAAGCGGACAAGGTGATTGTTTATTAACGAGAATCTAAAGACCCGACAGGCGGCGCGCCGGGCAGGGTCGAAGTGTTTCCACGAGGTCATGGGTCACTCGCTTACACGGCTCTTTTTATAAATTCGAACGTGAGGTCTGTGACGGCATTCAACGCAAATTCCTTGAAGAAGACTTCCATGACGGGCCAGTACTTTTTCTTGATGCGCGGCAAAACCGCGCGGGCTTCCTTGACTTCTTTTTGTCCGCCGGAGGTTAGCCATTCGTCTGCCGTCTTTTGGGATTCCTCCTCGCCTGGAGCGGCAATAATTTCCTCTTGAATCCAGGTCGAGAAGGACGGGGAAAATATCTGAAAGCCCCCATTCGTCTCCGTAATCAATCCGCGTTTGCCGAGCGCCGTTAAGTCTTGCGGGAGACGGGCGCGCAGTCTCGATAAATTATCCAGGTTTGCAACGGTCTTTTTTGTTTGTTTTTCCTTGGCAAGCGTCAACAAAACCATCAGGGATATTTTTTCGTTTTCGGAACAGTGCGACCAGAGATACGTGTAATGGGATTGCGCCTGTTGAACGAAATTGGAAACTGTGAACTGCGCAAGGGCTTTGTCTTCAAGTCCCTGCGCCCTGCCTTCCATTAAGTAATGCCCTGCCATCTGGACGAAAATCGGGTATCCGCCCGCGGTTGCCCAAATGAAATCCGCTTCCTCTGGCGTAAACTCCGCTTCGGCGCTGCGGGCGTATGCGTACAGCATTGTATTTACTTCATCGCGGCTGAACGGGCGCAGGACAACATTGGCAAAGATATTGAAGAAAGGCGAGCCTTTAATTTCTTCGGAGTGGCACAAATCGACCAGTTCGCGGCGGGTGGCAGGGAGAAGCGCCACGCCGCTGTGGATGGCAAGCGCGCGCAATCCGCCGTAAAAATCGCTCTTGAAGTTGGGGTTTTCGGTCACATACTCGAACTCATCCATCAGCAGGACGACGGTCATGCCATTATCCATGGTGGTTTGGAATAAATCTTCGAGGTCGAACAAGTCGAACTCGCTCTGGCTGCTTAACTGATCGATGGTGGGTTTCAGGCTTTCATCGGCAACCGCGCGGGACATTTTTTTCAACACACGCTGCCAGAAGCGGGTTGGGGTGATGTCGGTCAGTCCCTGAAAATCGACATAGACCAGGCAGTATTTGTCGGGCGTCAGCCCAAGCCCCGCGCTGGTCTGGGGGTTGGAGAGGTAACTGAGAAGGGACGTCTTCCCGATGCGCCGCTCCCCGATAATGGAAGTGGATTCGTGCGCGGATGAAAGCAGGCGGTTGAGAATCTGCCGTATCTCCGTCTCCCGTCCATGAAAGCGGGCAGGGTCTTTGATGGGGTTGCCGAAAGTGAACGGATTCATTTATTCTCCAGCTTGAAAATTCCATACGGCGTCGAAGCGAGGACGTTGCTTTCGTTGTCCACGATCATGGAATATACCACCGTCGCGCCAAGCAGCCCATCGTTGACCTGCCCCCAGGTTTCTCCGCCATTGTACGAAACATACGCGCCCCCATCCGTGCTGGCATAAAGGGTATCGGGCGAATTCGCATCGATGGCAATCGTGTTGACAAATAGATTCCCCAAGCCGCTGTTTTTGAATTCCCAATTCTGGCAGCCGTCGCTGCTTTGAACAACGCCCGAACCTCGTGTGGCTACAAAAATGCGATTGTCGTCACGCGGGTCGAGCGCAGCGCGGGCATCCGACCCGGACGCCCACCCCCAAGCGCCATCATCAGAAGACGGCAGGCGGCGGCAGTCCCGCCATGTATTCCCGCCATCCTCCGAGTAGTAAGACGCATGGTCGCTGACGGCATAAACCTTCTCTCCGGACGCATGGGCAAAAAACAAACGTGAATCGAAAAATTCAGTTGAACTGATGCCGCTTGCTTCACTCCAGGTCTCTCCCATGTCTTCTGAATAAAAGAGGTTTTTCCCGCCGTATAGACTAAAAATCCTGCTGGGATTAAGCGGGTCGATATAGATGCCCCCCGGAAAGCCCTCGAATGCAGGCAGTTTTTTTGGCGTCCATGACGCCCCATTGTCGTTTGATATATAAAATCCGTCGCTGAGGATATATAGATTTTCACCCGTATCTTCGAACGAAAGAACCTGCTCGAACTCCAGCCAGTCGCTGCTCCAGGTCATTCCGCCGTCCAGCGAACGATAAAGCGCGCGATTTTCCCCCTTCCCATACAAGACATTCGAGCCGCTTGTTGAAAATTCGATCTCCACTTCGCTGCCGCCCGTGCCGTTATTCATGGGCGACCAGTTTTTTCCGTCGTCCATCGCCGCCCAAAGCCCTTGCCCGCCTGCAAAGACCATTTGATTCGAGTGTGGAGAAACCGTAATCGCCTGGATGGTCGTCCCTATGTTCGGGAAATCGGTCCAGGTTTCTCCGTCATCCTTCGAGATAAAAATTTGATTTTTTTCCCGTTTGACGCAATACAAAGTCGAGGAATTGCCTGGATCCAAAGCAAGTGCGTTGCAGCCATCGATGGAGAGTTTTTTCCAGGTTTCTCCGCGGTCGCTGGAACGATGCGCCTCCAGCCAATTAACCGCATATATGATTTCTCCCGTCTTGTCGGAAACGAGCATCCCGGAGTCGCGGAAATCTTCGATCTCTAAAGTCGGGCTCCAGGATTGCCCGCCGTCGGTTGATCGATAAAGACCCGTAAAGCAATCGGACCCAGCCCCTGTATTTTTCAGATTAAAAGCCAGCAAACTTCGCGGGTCTTCGGTATCGACGATGAAATCCGTAATCCGTCTCGGACACTCCGTAATGTTCTCCCCTCGAGTCTCTGTCCACGTATCCCCGCCGTTTTCAGTGATATACAAGAAGTCGGAAGGTGAGAAATAGAGTTGCTGGCTGTTTTTTGGATGCGCGGCTACGGTTATCTCCCCACCGTTTATGTACGCCCCATTGTTGATTGGCGTCCATTGGCTTCCCCCGTTCCCTGTTTTATAAACGCCTCCATACGCAACACCCGCGTAGAGCGTTTGAGAGTCTTGTGGGTCGAAGACCATACTGCTAACCCACGCGCCGCCAAGTCCGTTGTGGGAGGGCTGCCACGAAATTCCGCCGTCGATGGATTTGTAAATTCCCGCGTTTTGCGTTCCGATGTAAAGGACATCCCTGTCGTTCGGGTCTGCCAGAATGACGCTAATCACATCGCGCGGAAATTCCTGCGCCATCGAGATTCGTTTCCACGAGAGTGGAATTGCTGTTGGCGTTACGGTTGGCGAACTGATGGGAACTGCCGTTTGATTCGCTGCCGGCAGGGTCATTGCAGGCGGCGGGATTTGGCTTTTGTAAAACGCTGTCACGCGGGGCGCAAACCGAATCCCCATCACAACCAGTCCGGCTGCCGCAAGCAGGCTCCAAAAGAGCGGGTGACTGTACCACCTGCGCCGTTTGAGCCTGACCGTCTGCGCCAGCAAGCGGGAGGCATCCTTGTAGTTTTCGTCGACAATGATGATTCGCCGCAATAAATCGGCGGCGCGGTCATATTCCCTTGCTTTGAGTGCAGACTGGGCTTGAAGATAAAGGGCTTCGAGGTCGTGCTCAGGCATTATTTTCTCTCCAACTTGAAAATTCCGTAAGGCGTGGCGGCATAGACGTTGCTGTCCTTGTCCACGACAATCGAATATACCACCGTCGCGCCGAGTAGTCCGTCGTTGACCTGCCCCCAGGTCTCGCCATAATCGTAGGAAACATACGCGCCACCATCTGTGCCTGCATAAACAGTATCTGGTTGATTGGGATCAAGAGCCAGGGTATTGATTACGGGGCTGGCGAAGCGTGGCTTACTCATCAATATGAAATTGCCGCGAAGATCAAGATATTCAAGATATCCAAGATATCCATTCAGGCTTATGAGCAGTGGTTTTTCTGTATTTTGAGGATGGATCACCATTTCCGAGATAAACTCATTGAAAAAAAGTTTCCAATTTGTGCCAGAAGCGGTTGCTTGGTAAATTTGCCCATTGGCGTATGCGTAAATTAGATTCCCTGTATTGCTAAAATATAATTCAGTAACATCCCAGGCTTGTAACACTCCAAGGGAAATGGCTTTCCAGGTGTTGCCGTTATCATCTGAAATATATCCTTCATTTTTGCCGTCAGTGCTGAACAAATAAATTCTTCCGCTTATGACGGGATTTGTGAAGACATTTCCCTTTTGTGGAAGAGCAGTCCACGATTCTCCGTAGTCGTTTGATCGAAATACCTGCGAATTGAAGTGTTCTGCAGTTATCCAAACCCCAGTGCTTTGTTGAAAGTAACCCTCTGTATTTGGTTTGAATTCGCCCGCGGTGAAAACCGTTTTTCCATCCGCACTTACAGCGAAGGAGCAGCCAGTTCTGTCGAGACTTTCCCACGTCTGCCCACGATCAAGGGAACGATATGCGTCTTCGAAATCAGCCATATGGGAAGTGCATACGCCCTGTCCAGTATTGAGGTAGAAAACATCCGCATCCAGTCCAGGTTTGATCAAACGCATGAACTCTGCGCCCAATCCATTGTTCAAGGCTGTCCAAGTGCGGCCTCCATCGGAGGATCTTGCCAGCCCGCTCCCTCCAGCATAAAGCACATTGGAATCGTGCGGGGATACCGTGATCGTCTCGATACTCCCCAGCCCAGGATTTGTCAGCGTCCTTTTAGATGTTCCCCTGCTGGCGAAAGAGAAGATTTGATCATTACAAAAGACATATCCGCCGCCCTTCGGATTGAGCGTGAGCGAGTTTTTTGTACACCAGCTTGCCACACTCCACCAATAGGGGTCGCCAACCTGCCCGGCGCTCAGGTCATCGTTTCTTACATCGCTGGCAAGATAAAATGCTTCTGCTCCATCTGGCAGCGCTTCGATCGAAAGGGAGGTGGCAAATACTTGTGTGTTACCACCTGTAACATTCTTTGACTGGTCGCGGGCGTTCCAATCCACAGACAATTCCCAGTTTTTTCCACCGTTTTCTGATCTGTACAATCCGTCCTTGCAAGTGGAAAATAAAATCTGATCATTTTGGGGGTGGATGGCGAATGCAGATTCTTCAGTTTCACCGAAGCAATCTGGCATGGGTAAAGACGATTTTCTCCATTCTTCGCCATCATTTTTATAGAAAATTGAACTGCCTTCCCGATAATATTGAACATTTGAACTGCCTGGACTTTGATAGACATAAACAGGCGAACCACTTGAATTATTCTTCCTGCTTTTTACCCAGCTTTCTCCGCCATCTGTAGACGTGAATAAGCCCAGATTGCCAATGCCTGCATATAGGACGTGAGAATCTGATTTATCAATAACCAGGGATGTTATATAGGCTGCTTCCAATCCATTCAGCGTGGGTTTCCAGGATTGACCACCATCAATGGATTTGTAAATCCCCGCTTTCTCTGTGCCAGCATAAATCACATCAGGGTCTTTGGGGTCTATGGCAATGGCAGTGACTGTGTCGCGTTCGAATTCCTGCCCAATGTTTATCCGTTTCCAGGTCAATGGGATGGGAGTTGGCGTGGGAAGAGGCGTGATCGTTGGCGTGGCTGCATTTGTGGGAATTGCTGTTTCCGTCGGTTTGACCATTTCAGCCGCGGGCGTTGCTCTCAATGACAACTTCGGCGCAATCCAAATGAGCAAGCCGATCACAACGGCCCCAAATACCGTCCCCCAAACGCGGACATCGTTGTACCAGCGCCTGCGTTTGAGTTTGACCATCTGCGCCAGCAGGCGGGATACATCCCTGTAATCCTCGTCAATGACCAAAATCTGCCTGAGCAGTTCGCTGGTGCGGGCGTAGTCCCTGTTCTTGAGCGCGGTCTGGGCTTCACGATAGATTGCATCAAGATCATGTTCAGCCATTATTTGCCCTCCAGTTTGAAAACGCCATACGGCGTCGCAGCGTAGACATTGCTGTCCTTGTCCACGGCAATCGAGTACACCACCGTCGCGCCGAGCAATCCGTCGTTGACCTGTCCCCAGGTTGCGCCGCCGTCGGATGAAATGTACGCGCCGCCGTCGGTGGCTGCGTACATAGTGTCTGGATGATTGGGGTCAATGGCAACTGTATTGACAAATAAACTCCCCAAGCCCTCATTACTTAATTTCCAGGTCTTGCAACCATCAACACTTGAAACAATACCGTTACCCCGTGTCGCCACAAATAGAATGTTCCCGTCCCGCCAGTCCACAGCGGCGCGCATATCCGAAGAAGAAGACCATGGCGAGTATTGAGCAACTGAAACATCCCCGCAATTGTTCCATGTCTCGCCTGCATCGTCTGAGTAGGATAGATCAAGGTCGCCTATGGCATATACTCTATTTGCTTGATCGTGGTCAAAAAATAAGCGAGGGTCGTGTACGTCGCTCATTCCCGTCGATCCAACCCATGTCTTTCCGGTATCTTCGGAATAATAAATATAAGGGGACGTTTCCCGACCATATAAGGCATATACTCTATTTGAATCGAATGGGTGGATGGATACGGCAAAAGCATCAGAAAGCGGAAGTGGATTCCGCTGCCAGGATTCCCCGTTATCATTCGAAATCATGAGACTATTGCGGTCTCTCAGGATATAAATATTTTCTCCTTTCGAGTCAAAAAGGAGACTCTGTCCATTTACAAGATAATCCCATGTTGCCCCGCTATCCTGTGAGATAAAGATAGCGTCATTTTCCTCCTGCGTAAACAGGAGAGACGGATTGGCTGGGTTTAATTTTAGCTCCACCTTCTTTGCTCCGATTCCGCTGCTGTTTTCATTCCAGGTTCTGACGTCGTTTTGATCGGATTGCGCCCAAGTCTCGCCCTTATCCGTGGAAACCCAGAGATTACCGTGCAAGGAAACATATATATGCTGCTCCTCTTTTTGTTCGATCCTAAGACTATTGAAACGAACACCCCACGCCTGCCACATGAGACTCGTAATTTCCCAATGGTTTCCGCCGTCTGTGGATTTGTACACTCCACCCTGACAACCCCATTGTTCTGCGCCCACGTCAGCCGTGTAAAGGATATTTTCATCTGAGGGATCCAGCGCCAACCCCACAAAAGTATGTGGGCAGCTCCCCTGCTCATCTTTTATTTTTCCCCAAGTCAGCCCTCCATTTTTTGTTTCGTAAAGCGCTGCTGCGTTTGAAAAGTATAGATGCTGGCTGTTTTGAGAATCTATCGTAATGATCGTTGTCCACCCGTGTCCTTGAACATCAAGCCCCTTATTAATGGCTCGCCACGTCAGCCCGCCATTGTCGGTCTTATATACGCCGCCAAGCAACGTGCCTGCGTAAAGCGCATTCGAATCGTAAGGGTCGATTACCAAAGTGTCGATTACGGCACGACCTAATCCATTATGAACAGGCTGCCAGGAATTGCCCCCATCGATGCTCTTGTAAATACCTGCATTGTTTGTTCCAACGTACATTACGCCTGTATCAGTGGGGTCGCTTACCATTGCGGTAATCTGATCCCTGGGTAAAAATTGCCCCGAATTCAACCGCTTCCATGTGAACGGCAGAGGAGTGGGCGTGGCGGTCGGCAACGGGGGCGGGATTTCAGCGACAGGGCTTACATTTGTTTCGGAAGTGGACGACGCGCCAATTACGGTTTCGGTGGCGACTGCGGATGGTGAAAGCAGGGCGGTCATCAGCGGCGATCCCGGCTGGAACGCGAACCAGCCAGCCGCCAGGATGACCAGACCGCCAATTCCACTCCACAGCCATTTAGATTGCCACCATTTTCTTTGGGTGCGGCGCAGTTCGATGGATTCCGCCAGCAGGCTGGTCGCATCCTTGTACTCTGTATCCTCGACCACAATTCCTTTGAAAAGGTTGATGGCGCTCTCGTAATTCTTTCGCGAATATGCCTGGTAGGCTTCGGCGTATGCCAACGCCAGCGACTGCGCCTTCTTTACAGATTCGATTTCAACCAGCGCTGCTTCACGGTCATCGGGTTCCAGCGCAAGATATTCATTCCATGCGGTCAGCGCTTCGGTAAAGTTTTCCGATTTTGCAAAGCCGCGCGCCTGCGTCCGCAAACTCGCCAGTTTGCTCTCCCGCTCCAGTTTTTTGATTTCGGCAAGTTTCTGTTGAAACGCTACGTTGTCAGGTTCGTTGGCAAGGACTTCGTTCAACGCCTCGATTGCCGTTGCCCATTTGCCAGCCTGTGCCGCCGTATCTGCCAGCCGCAAAGCCGCCTTGAGCCGCGCCTCCCGTTTCGCCTTCCGCACTTCAACCAGTTTCGACTGAAGTGTCGCATTCTCCGCATCCGAAGCAAGTCCGCTGTTCAAAATATTGATTGCTTCATCCCAGCGCGTTGCAAATACAGCCTGTTCCACTCGGCTCAACAGTTCGTTCAACTCGGCGGTGCGTCGCGCCTGATGAATGCCTTCCACCCTCGATTTCATTTCCTGATTGCCGGGTTCGAGAGCAAGCACCTCGTTGAGCGCGGCGAGAGCCCCGTCCCAATTTTGACGGGAAGCGGCTTGCTCGGCGCGGGCTGTAATTGCGCCCAGCCATGCCGTGCGCCTGGCAGCCATCAAATCCGTCAGCCGTTTTTCGATTGCAGAATCACCCGGCTGCATCAGAAGATATTCATTCAATGAGGCAATTGCCGTATCCCAATGCCCACCCTTTTCAGCCTGCTCGACGCGTCTCAATAGTTCGTTCAACTCGGCAGTTCGTCGCGCCTGATGAACGCCTTCCACCTTTGATCTCATTTCCTGATTGTCGGGTTCGAGCGCAAGCACCTCGTTCAGCGCGGCGAGGGCGCCATCCCAATTTTGGCGGGAAGCGGCTTGTTCGGCACGGGCTGTAATTGCGCCCAACCATGCCGCACGTCTGGCAGCCATTAAATCCGCCAGATGTTTTTCGATTGCCGAATCACCGGGCTGCACCAGCAGATATTCGTTCAACGAGGCAATTGCCGTATCCCAACGACCCGACTTTTCCGACTGGTCGGCTTTGGCAAGGATGGCATCGAGACGTTGTTTCTTTTGCCGCGCCTTGACCGCTTCGATTCTTTGGAGGATGGATTCGTCCTCAGGCGATACGGATTGGGCTTCCTTCAAGGCGGCGATGGCTTTGTCCCAATTCCCGGCGTTTGCCTCTTTTTCCGACCGCGCAAACTGGGCTGCCAGTACCTTGGCTTTTTTCTCCGCCTTTACTTGATCGACACGGGAAATGAGCGCTGAGTCTTCGGGAGTGTATCGCAGCGCTTCGGCAAATGCGTTCAGGGCGTCTTCATCTTTGCCGTCGCTCAATGCTTTTTCCGCACGCTGACGGCTGATCTCAGCCATTCGTCCGCGGGCGTCGGTATGCTCCCTGTTGATGTCCAAAACTTTTTGATATGCCTGAATTGCCTCGCGCGCGCGTCCGCGCTCACGCGCCTGATCGCCCTGGATAAGGTAGGCATCGCACAGCCCGCCGCGGCTGACAATATCCTCCTCATCGATTCTCATCGCCTTCTCGAATTCGAGAATTGCCCGTTCGACGTTCTTTTGCTCCAGACAGGTTAAAGCCAGGTTTACCTGCGCCTGCAGGTTGTCGGCATCGATACTTAGCGCCTCTTGAAAACTTTCGAGGGCTTTTTGGTATTGCCTGGCATTCTTGAATTCCAGACCAATCTCGATATAACGATTTGCAATCGGGTTGACTTCGGTCAACTCCTCGCGCACCTGTTCGATGGGACGATTCTTTTTCAACCAAATTTGCAAAAGCTGGTTGACAAAACGATGATCGTCCTTCAGCACATCTTTTTCGCGCAGGTGAAGCAGGGCGGAATCAAGCGCCTGCTGGTTATAGCGGACGCGCTGTCTCGTCAGATACTCTGCCACGGCGCGTGTGTCGCGGTTCCCTTCCATCTGCGACAGGCTCGCCAGCGACCATTTCTCCAGGTCAGAGGCTTCATCCCAGACAAACTTTAGGTTGACCGTTCCACGCTCCACCACATCATCCAGCACGGATTTTACATCGTCCAGTTTGATAATCCTGCCGCCCGTCTTTTGGCATTGCGAGAATAATTCGTGACAAATCAACTGCGTGAAATATGGATGTCCCGAGACAATCTCGAAAATATGCTGGACAGCGTCGCTTTCGTAATCGATCATCCCCTGAACGGGCATGGTGATAAGACGATGGGCATCATCGCGCGTCAGGAAACTGATTTTTCTGTACAGGGCGGTCTTGAAGAACTCGGTATAGTTCGCCTGCATATTCTCCAATTTGCGTCCCGAGGAGCCGATGGAGAAGATGAAGTTGACGTTTGGGCTGCCCATCATCCGCCGCAGGTGGTCGATCAACGGTTGGGCGAGAACTTCCTTGATTTCGCTTTCTTCGAGATTATCGAACTCGTCGAAGGTCAGCAGGAGAATGCCGTCATCACCGAGGACAGGTTTGAGTTCCGGCAGAAAACGGGATTCAAAATATTCGATATCTTTCGTGAACAGGTCTTTGTCCGGTGGGGAGATGGCAATACCGCGATCCTGCTTGAGGACGCGCACGATTTCACGCGACAGCCACCATAGAAAACGATCCAGGGTGGTATGCGTGCGCCCTTGCAAATCGAAAAAAACGGGAATATAGCGTTTCGGAAGACGGTTTGGAAGTTGTTTGAGGACGGATGTTTTTCCGACTCTTCTTTGTCCATGCACGACAAGGATATGGTCGGCATATTGACCGCTCAGACTGCGTTCGATCCAATCGAACACATCCTCGCGCCCAAAGAACATGCGTTGTTCGGTAACCGGCGCCCCCGCAATATACGGATTGATGATTTCATCCATACGCCCTCTCTGCCTGGGAATACTTACCCGCGTATTCTCACATAATAAACCTTTTGTGACAAGTGGAATTAAGCCTGTTTTTAGCGCGCTTCACTCTCAAGGTAGTTCAATAGACCTTATCCGTAATAAGAATAATCCGCCTGTTTCATCCACAGATGGCGCAGATTTCCACAGATTTATTCTTGAAAATTTGCCAATCTGTTCAATCTATGAAACCTGTGGATTATTCGGTATTGTAAAAAAGAAATGACGAATATCATATTCCATTTATTGAATATGGCGCTATAATATATTCAGGAAAATGAATATGAAAAAGAACCCAAACCCGCTCGAGCCGATTGCCGCTTTGCTGGAAACCATCTCGCCGTTGACCCGTTTGCAAATTTTGCTGGCGATTGGGACGGGGGAGGCTTGCGTTTGTCATCTCGAAGCCGCGCTTGACTTGCGGCAGGCATACATCTCGCAACATTTGATGGCGCTGCGCAAGGCGGAACTTTTACTCGACAGGCGCGAAGGACGCTATGTGTTTTATCGCTTGAAGGATGATTCAATCCTCGACCTGGTGACTGCCGCCGCCGCCCTGAGCGGAATCTCTGCCGAAGCCGTTTCGGCGCTCGTCAACCGCAAGTCTTTGTCTTGCGAATGTCCGCAATGCGCGACCCAACTTATCCCCGCCAAAAGCCTGTAGCCCATGACCACGCTTTCCCCCGTTTCCGCTTCATCGAATAAACGTTTGTTTGCCATCCTCGCCGCCGCTGTGATTATCTGGCTGGCGGCATACAACATCGTCCAGCCGCTTGCAGATTGGATTTCCTACTCCGCGCTGGGGCTGGCGCGTGATTCACATCTCGGCGAATCGGTGGCATTCTTCCTTTACGATGTGCCGAAGATTTTGCTCCTGCTTTCGGGGATGGTCTTCGCCATTTCCATCGTCCGCACTTTTTTCAGTCTCGAGCGGACTCGCGCCTTGTTGGGTGGCAAGCGCGAAGGCGTGGGAAATATCTTCGCCGCGCTGTTGGGAATTGTCACCCCATTTTGCTCGTGTTCCGCTGTGCCGCTTTTTATCGGCTTCGTCGAGTCGGGGATTCCACTGGGCGTGACTTTCTCCTTTCTCATCGCTGCGCCGACCATTAACGAGGTGGCGATTATCCTGCTCTTCGGTCTCTTTGGCTGGAAGGTGGCAGGGCTGTACATCGTTTCGGGTTTGACCGTTGCCATTGTCGCTGGATTCATCATCGGGCGGTTGAAGATGGAAAGGTATGTCGAAGACTTCGTTTGGAAAATCCATCGCACGGTGGATGTGACCGAGGAAAAACTGACCTGGGCTGACCGCATTGAACGCGCCTGGGGATCGGTGAAGGAAATCGTCGGCAAGGTTTGGCTGTACGTGGTCATCGGTATTGCCGTCGGCGCGGGGATTCACGGCTACGTTCCAGAAGACGCGCTGGCTTCGATTTTGGGCAAGCAAGCCTGGTGGTCGGTGCCTGCGGCAGTGTTGATTGGGATTCCACTCTATTCCAACGCGGCGGGGATTGTGCCCATCGTCGGGACGCTCATCGAAAAGGGCGCGTCGGTCGGGACGGCGCTGGCGTTCATGATGTCGGTCATCGGCTTGAGCCTGCCCGAAGCGGTGATTCTCAAGCGCGTGTTAAAAATGCCTTTGCTTGTGACCTTCTTCGCCGTGATCGCTGTGGCGATTATTTTCACGGGATACTTGTTCAATTTGGTTTTGTAATAAACGTTTAACGTTAAACGTTGAACGTTCACAAAGGAGAAAAAATGCTTACCATCAAAGTCCTCGGTTCGGGGTGTGCAAATTGTAAGAAACTGGAAGCCGTCACCCGTCGGGTTGTTTCAGAAATGGGTGTCGAGGCGGAAATCGTCAAGGTGATGGAGTATCCCGACATCATGGCGTACAACATCATGTCCACGCCCGGGCTGGTCATCAACGAAAAGGTGGTTTCGTCGGGACGGATTCCGTCCACCGCCGAGATTACAACTTTCGTTGTCAATGCGCTCGAAGCGGTGTAAATCAAAGCATGACCAATCGGTTCCTGTGTATTTCAAGCGCTCAAATCAGGATAGAATCCCTCTATGCCAAAAACACAATACGCCCAGGTTGACGAACACGGAAACATTGTCCTGCCGCCCGAACTTGCGCGGGAACTGGGCATTGCGCCCGGTGACGAAGTGCGCGTCGAGCCGAACGGTCATGGCATGAACCTTCGTTCCCCGCTGACAACTCTCAAACGGGTCTATGTGGAAGTGACCAACCGCTGTAATCTCAACTGCGCCACCTGCATGAGAAACGTCTGGGACGCAAACTACGGCGGCATGAGCCTCGAAACCTTCCAGCGGATTCTTGCCAGCCTGTCTGCCCTGCCGCAGAAGCCCGAAATCTTCTTCGGCGGCTACGGCGAGCCGCTCTCGCATCCGAACTGCCTTGAAATGATCGAACTGGCAAAGGCGGGGGGACATTCCGTGGCGCTCATCAGCAACGGCATTTTGCTCACCGAACAAGTCACTCAAAAACTGATCGACCTGCGGCTCGACAAGCTCTGGGTCTCGCTCGATGGCGCTTCCCCCGAATGTTACATGGATGTGCGTCTCGGCGATTCTCTGCCGCTCATCCTCGAAAACCTCAGCCGTCTGCGAATGCAGAAATACAAAACCTTCGGCTTTTCCACCTGGGCAGGTGTTCCCAAACTTGGCATTGCCTTCGTCGCCATGCGGCGCAACATCCACGACTTGAACGAAGTCATCAAGTTGGGAATGCGCCTTGGCGCGGTGGAATTCTCGGTCAGTAACGTGCTGGCGCACAACACCGAACTGCTCGACGAAAACCTCTACCTGCGTTCGATGAACGTCGCCCCCAGCGCGCAGATGAGTCCGCTGATTCATATCCCGCTGATGGATATCAATGAAGAGACCACTGCGGCGCTGGCTGAAGTGCTGAACGGCATGAATCGCCTTGAACTTTTTGGCGGCACGATGAACCAAAACCGTGACCAGTGCCCCTTTGTCGAGCGCGGCAGTCTTTCGATTCGACAGGACGGCAAGGTCAGTCCCTGCCTGCCGTTGCTCTACACCCACGAACATTATCTCGATACCCGCAAGCGAACCTCATGCGAATACTTCGTCGGCGACATGACCCAGACCGACCTGCTGGAAATCTGGAACAGCGCCCAATATCTCGAACTTCGCAAGCGTTTGCAAGACTTTGATTTCTCGCCCTGCGTCTTCTGCAACAGTTGCGAGATGGCAAACGAAAACCTCGAAGACTGCTTCGGCAACGTCCAGCCCACCTGTGGGGGATGTCTCTGGGCGCAGGGGTTGATCCGCTGTCCGTGAGGGGCAATACTGCGTGTCTGTTTAGTCTTTTCCTCCCTAGACCTCTTGCATAAGTATTTGAGGGATTGCTCTCCGAAAAACTACTAACCACGGAGACACTGAGTCACGGAGTTTTTTTATCGGTTTTCTCTGTGTCTCGGTGGCTCCGTGGTTAGGGCATTGGACTTTTGCAAGAAGTCTCCTCTAAATTTGCCATTGCCAGCATTTATCAATTTCTGCGCCTATCCAAAAGCCAGGAAAATGCAGGGGATGAATAATAACCCGCCTGCCAGCCACCAGTCTAACTACAGCCATGCGTATCTGGCAACAACCCTTGACAAAAGAAGTGTTGTGAATAATAATGCACACGTGTGCCGCACACGTGTGCCGCACACGTGTGTTGAAATTTAGGTCAGGTGAATTTTACTTATGATAAAAAGAGTCAAAAATATCACCATTAAAGAGATTGCTCAAAAGGCTGGCGTTTCGCACACCACCGTGTCGCGGGCGCTCAACAGCCACGGGACGATTGCGCCTGAGACGGTTGCCCGCATCAAAAAAATTGCCAGGGAACTTAATTACGTGCCGAGCAGCCTTGCGCGGGGGCTGAAAACAAATCGTTCGCGCATGTTGGGGGTCATTGTTCATCGTATTGCAGACCCGTTTTATAGTGAAATTCTGGCGGGAATCCAAAATATTGCTTATCAATTTCAATACACCGTTTTTGTCTCTGCATTCGAAAGCGATGAAGAGCGCGTAAACGGTTTGATTCGCGGGATCGTGGGCAGGCAATTCGACGCGCTCATCATCGGGGATTCGTTTTTTACATCCGAGCGTTTTAGCGCGTTGGGGATTCACGTGCCGGCGGTCTTCATTCATAACCGCGCTTCAGAAGTTTTGCCCCACTCCATCTACCACGACGACGTTACCGCCATGCGCTCCATGACGCGGCACTTGCTGGACTTGGGACATCGCCGCATTGCTTTTGGCGGCAACGCGCGCGGCGGTCTTTTGCATCAGTATCGTCGTCAGGGCGTGGTTGACGAACTGCAATCCATTGGTTTGGATCTGCCCGCAGAATATGACTTGATGGCGCCCGATGGACAAATGCGCAGCGGGGTAATTCTGGCTGAAAAACTGCTCTCCCTGTCCGAGCGTCCGACTGCGCTCATTTGTTATAACGATATGCAAGCCCTGGGGGTGATGCAAACCCTCCAGCAGGCGAACTTGCGCATCCCCGAAGATATTTCCGTAACCGGTTTTGATGACATCCCCCTGGCTGGTTTCCTTTACCCGTCGCTGACCACCTATCGTCAGCCGATTTGGGAACTGGGACAAATAGCCGCCAAAGTTGCATTGCATTTGTTGGGCGAACATGTGGAAGACCCAGTAGCGTCTGAACCGACCATCACTTTACACGGCGAATTGAAAATCAGGCAATCCAGCGCGGTTCCGTCTGCGCATTCGTCGGCTGTGTAGAAAAGTTGATAGATGGTTTTGTGAGACATACTACTGTTTCATGGTTACTCAGAGGGAACAAGGTTTAGCGCATGGGGCTTCATTTTTTTATTTATGGGCTTGCCGCCCATCTTTCTTTGTGAAGAAGATAGGCAGGCGCCCTGGAAAGGAGCGTGGAAGAGGAGCGTAGTAACTCAATCAGGATTTGAAATTAGCGCGTATTGTCCACACCAAATCTATACCAACCAGGAGAAGGAAGAATGTCTATCAAAAAAGTAAACTTGTTAGTGGCGGTCGTTATGATTCTGTCGCTTTTGGCAGGATGCGCCTCCCCCGCACAGCCGGAAGCGCCGGCGGCGCCTGCTGAAGGCAAGAAGATTCGCATTGGCGTGAGCATGTTGTTTGATGACCTTTGGCTGACCACCCTGCGCGACGCAATCTCTGCCTATGCAGCCACCCAGCCCGACGTTGAATTGGTTATGGTTGACTCGAAGGAAGATGTCGCCACCCAGTTGGGTCAGGTGGAAAACTTCGTCTCTCAGAAATTGGACGCGATTGTTCTCATCCCGCCCGACACCAACGCCACCGACCCGGTGATTAAAGCCGCGCAAGACGCTGGTATCCCGCTTGTCTTCATCAACCGCAAGCCTGCCAACCTGCCCGCTGGCATCCCGTACGTCGGCTCGGACTCGATTGTTGCGGGTCGTTTGCAGGCGGAATGGCTTGCTGAAAAACTGGGCGGCAAAGGCAATGTGGTTGTGATGCAGGGTAACCTGGCGCAAGAAGCAGCCCAACAGCGCACCGCAGGTTTCCACGAAGTCTTCGAAAAGTATCCCGACATCAAAATCATCAAGGAAGACACCGCCAACTGGAGCCGTGACCAGGGCTTGGCTCTGATGGAAAACTGGCTCTCGACTGGCGAGCAAATCGACGCCGTAGCATCCAACAACGATGAAATGACGATTGGCGCTCTCCAGGCAATCGATGCGGCTGGCTTGTTGGGCAAGATTCTGGTCGGCGGCGTGGATGCGTCTGCTGATGCGCTTTCAGAAATGTCCAAGGGTCGCTTGAACGTGACCGTATTCCAGAATGCGGCAGGACAGGGCGAAGGCGGCATTAAGGCTGCAATCTCTTTGGCGCGCGGCGAGACCGTCCCCGATTACGTCGATATTCCGTACGAACTTGTCACCCCTGAAAACTGCGGCGATTATATGGATGGTTGCGCTCCTGCTGGCGCCGCCGCAGCCCCTGCCGACGCCGAACCGATTCGCATTGGCGTGAGCATGTTGTTCGATGACCTGTGGCTGACCACCCTGCGCGACGCAATCTCTGCCTACGCAGAAACCCAGCCCGGCGTTGAATTAATCATGGTCGACTCGAAGGAAGATGTCGCCACCCAGTTGGGGCAGGTGGAAAACTTCGTCTCTCAGAATGTGGATGCGATTATCCTCATTCCGCCCGACACAAGCGCCACCGGTCCCGCAATCAAGGCTGCCCAGGATGCTGGCATCCCGCTCGTCTTCATCAACCGCAAACCTTCTGAACTGCCTGCGGGTATCCCGTATGTCGGCTCGGACTCGATTGTTGCGGGTCGTTTGCAAGCGGAATGGCTGGCTGAAAAACTCGGCGGCAAGGGCAACGTGGTTGTGATGCAGGGCAACCTGGCGCAAGAAGCGGCGCAACAGCGCACCGCAGGCTTCCACGAAGTTTTTGAAAAGTATCCCGACATCAAAATCATCAAGGAAGACACCGCCAACTGGAGCCGCGATCAGGGCTTGGCTCTGATGGAAAACTGGCTCTCGACTGGTGAGCAAATTGACGCTGTGGCTTCCAACAACGATGAAATGGCAATCGGCGCGCTCCAGGCAATCGATGCGGCTGGTTTGTTGGGCAAGATTTTGGTCGGCGGCGTGGATGCCTCTCCCGATGCTTTGGCTGAGATGGATGAGGGTCGCTTGAACGTGACCGTCTTCCAGAATGCGGCAGGACAGGGCGAAGGCGGCATCAAGGCTGCAATCTCTCTGGCTCGCGGCGAAACCGTCCCCGATTATGTCGATATTCCGTACGAACTTGTCACGCCCGAAAACTACAAAGATTACATGAAGTAAAGGCTGATAAATCGAAAATTGGCGGGGTGGATTTATTCCACTCCGCCAAAACCAGACTTTTGATAAAGCAGGAGTTGACCGCATGAGTGAAAATGCAATCCTCCAAATGGAAAACATCTCCAAGTCTTTTCCCGGAGTCAACGCTTTAAATAGTGTCAACTTTGCCGTGCGGGCTGGCACAATTCACGCTTTGATGGGCGAGAACGGCGCGGGCAAATCCACGTTAATGAAGGTTTTGGATGGGATTTACGCTCCAGATGGAGGGCAGGTCACTTTTCAGAACCAGGTTGTCTCGATTGATTCTACGCACACGGCGCTCAAGTTGGGAATTTCGATGATTCACCAGGAACTATCCCCGGTTCCCTACATGACCGTCGCCGAAAATATTTACCTGGGGCGCGAACCGCTAAACGCTTTGGGCTTGATTGATATGCGGAGGCTCCAGGCGGATACCCAAGCCTTGCTCCAGCGGCTTGAAATCGACCTCGACCCGGCTGCGGTCATGAAAGATTTGAGCGTAGCCAATACGCAAATGGTCGAAATTGCGAAAGCCGTCTCTTATGACGCTTCATTGATTATTATGGATGAACCCACTTCGGCGATTACCGAAAGGGAAGTGGCGCATCTTTTCAAGATTATTCGCTCGCTTAAAGAGCGCGGGGTTGCGATTATTTACATCACGCATAAGATGGATGAGGTCTTCAAAATCGCGGACGATGTTACTGTTTTGCGCGACGGCAATCATATTGCCACCATGCCAGTTGCGGAACTTAATAAAGAACGCCTGATTAGCCTGATGGTGGGGCGGGAACTTACTGAAATATTTCCAAAAGATTTCGCCGAGATTGGCGAAGTAATCCTGTCGGTTCAAAACCTGACCCGTAAAGGGCTGGTGGAAAACGTGAGTTTTGAGGTGCGGCGGGGTGAGATTTTTGGCATTGCCGGCTTGATGGGCGCTGGACGAACCTCTGTCATCGAGGGCATATTTGGGGTGCAAAAGATAGACAGCGGACAGATTACGATTAAAGGTAAACCGGCACACATCAATTCTCCAGCCGACGCCATTCATCAGGGCATGGCTTTATTGACGGAAGATAGAAAGTTGACCGGCATCATGAGTTCCCTGCCTGTGCGGGACAACATGACGGTCGCCAGCCTGCCCAGTTATGAGAAGCGCGGCTTCCTTGACCAAAAACGAATCGAAAAATCCATTAATGAAGAAAAAGATCGCCTGTCCATCAAGACGCCCAGCATGGATCAACTAATTAAGTTTCTTTCGGGCGGAAACCAGCAGAAAGTGCTGGTCTCGCGCTGGTTGATGACTTTGCCAGACATCCTGATTTTGGATGAGCCGACCCGAGGTATCGATGTGGGCGCCAAGGCAGAAATTCATCGGCTGATGTGTAAACTGGCTCAGGAAGGCAAGGCGGTCATTATGATTTCTTCCGAACTGCCCGAAATTTTGGGAATGAGCGACCGCATCCTGGTAATGTGCGAAGGAAAGGTTGGGGGAATCTTCGAGCGCAAGGATGCGACACAAGAGGCTATTTTGGAGGCTGCAACAGGACAACACTTGCCTCAGGACAAGGAATATGTTTAAGGAGCAGAACATGGCAGGCACAACCACTACTAAAAAGTCCAGTCAGATTTGGAGCCGCGAATGGCTTAAAGCGTTTTTGCGTAAATACGCGATTGTGGTCATATTCTTGGCGATGTGTGTGGCAATGTCGATGATGACCAGCGCCTTCTATCAACCCAACAACCTGGTCAATGTAGTCCGTCAGATTTCGGTTGTAGGGATTATCGCCATTGGCGTCACGATGGTCATCATCACCACCGGCATCGACCTTTCTTCAGGTTCTGTTTTGGCGCTGGCGGCTGTCCTCGCCGCCAGTTTTGGGCAGCAGCCCGATTGGCACGACGCCAAATATCCCGGTACGGTTTTCCCATTAATCGTCCCCATTCTCGTGGCGTTATTGGTCGGGATTCTTTCGGGCGCAATTAACGGCGGTTTGATAGCCAAATTCAAAATCCCGCCTTTTATTGCCACCCTGGGAATGATGACCGTTGCCCGTGGCGTTGCCTTGTTGTATTCAAACCGTCCGGTCAGTGGTCTTACAGATTCCTATAACTTTATCGGGCAGGGCGAGATTTTCAAGGTATTCCCTGTGGAAGGTCGCCCGCCTTTGGGGCTGCCCGTCCCCGTCATTATTCTCGTGGTAGTTGCCATCCTTTCCCATATCATGCTCACCCGTACCCGTTTTGGACGGTATATCTATGCCGTCGGCGGCAACGAACAGGCGGCATTAATTTCAGGTCTCAACATTGGGCGCATCAAGATTGGCGTGTATGCGATTGCGGGGTTGTTGTCTGGTTTGGCGGGTTTGGTGCTTTCCTCGCGCATCGGTTCGGGGCAGCCAGGTTTGGGCATGGGCTATGAACTCGACGCCATCGCTTCGGCGGTTATCGGCGGAACCAGTTTGTCTGGCGGCGTCGGCACCATCTGGGGCACGATTATCGGAGCCTTGATTATCGGCGTGTTGAACAATGGGCTCGACTTGTTGAATGTGTCTGCTTATTGGCAGACCATCATCAAAGGCTCGATTATCGTCATGGCTGTGATTATCGACGAGCGCAAGAACCGCTAAGAAAGCCCCGAAAGACCTGACTTTCCAACCACAAGGACGCCAAGCGCCCAAGACTCAAAGGGAAAAAACTTTGCGACTTCGTACCTTTGAGACTTTGTGGTCGTTTCTAAAAATTAACCATTAAATT
>Ga0172367_10003335_pt1 | contig 20955 bp, 16 predicted proteins | sample Lak10m_FD_114542 | JGI IMG/M metagenome (GOLD analysis project Ga0172367, IMG submission 114542) | Freshwater microbial communities from Kabuno Bay, South-Kivu, Congo - kab_022012_10m | ecosystem: Environmental > Aquatic > Freshwater > Lake | place: Democratic Republic of the Congo: South-Kivu... | reverse complement strand
TGCCTGGGTTGCGCGCACTGGCCGAGCAGGCAGGGATCGGGCCGCAGGACCGCGTGGACAGTGAGCGGATTTCCTTCGGTATCGCACCGATCTTGAACGCCTGCGGACGGCTCGGAAGCGCGATGGACGGCATGCAGCTGCTCGCGCTGCCGCGCATGGTCGATGGCACCGACGCATCGCGTGAACGGCAAGCCGTGCAGTTCGTTCGGCGTTTCGTTGCGCTGAATGAACGGCGCAAGACCGAAGAGCGTGAGATTTTCGAGCAGGCCCTCGAGCGGCAGGCTGAGGGACTTGGCGCCGCACGGGGGGCGTGCGTTCTTGCCGATCCACTGTGGCCGCGAGGCATCGTCGGTACGGCGTGCGCGCGGCTCGCCGAGCGACTGCATGTTCCCGTGGTTCTCATGCAGTCTGCGAAGGGGATGGCGCATGGCTCCGCTCGAAGCATCGATGGATATTCGATCCTTGGCGGGCTCGAAGCGTGTGCCGAGCATCTCGAACGCTTCGGCGGTCACGCGGCGGCCGCCGGTGTTGCCCTGTCCGAGGCAAAGGTGGATGCGTTCCGTGAGTCACTCTCCGCGCACGCCGCCGCACATCGCCCGCCGGACGCGGGTCCATCGGTCCGCGCGGATGTCTGCCTCATGGGCAGCGATGTTTCGTCGGAGTCGTTCGCGGCGGTGCAGCAACTCGGTCCATTTGGTCGTGGATTTCCGACGCCGACCGTCTATGCGAGCGATGCTGTCATCACTTCCACGCCACGCATCTTTGGCAAGGACCGCGATCACATCAGTTTCTTCGTGCGGCTTGGCGATTCGCCAACGGCGGAAGTGTCGTGCACATGGTGGCGGCAAGCGGTGCAGTCGGGGCGGCTGAGTCGCGGACTTGGGGTTCAGATCATCGGTTCACCGCAGGTGGATTCTTGGAGCGGACGCAATCGTCCCGCACTGCAGCTGGCCGATGTCGCTGACCGCGTGTAAGCGGCGCGCTGACGCGGGTTCAAATGGCGAGGCGTTCTCCAGCGCCAACCTCTGCGGGCAGTGTGGCGCACCTCGCGAGCGCTGCCGCATCGAGCGCGGTACGCGGCGACAGCTCGATCTCCGCGAGACACTGGCCCGTCGTCGGATTGCGCGCGACGCGCACGCCGCAGCGCTCCAGCCACTGCGCGGCGCGTTCCGACTGCAGCGCATTGCTTGTGGCAGGGGAGTCGTCACCCACCGCGTTCTTGATCGGCGCAAACTCCTCGACTCGTGTGGTCTGCGCAACGAGCGCCCGGCGTGCCGCAGGCACCGTGTCGAAAATGAAAGACTCGAGCTTGATCGCGTTCGGCTCCGTCGGCACGATGGGAAGTCCCGTCTGGGGATCGATGCAAGACACTTTCTTGAGCGCACGGTGGAGGGGGAGCCCATGTCCCTCACGCGCGAGCCGCTGAAGGAACGGGACGCCAAACACATGCACGGCGATCGAGCCTGCATGGTGCAGCAGCGCACCTGCGGCATCGCGCGCCTCGGTCATCTCACGCGGCATGTCGCTGTACTCCATCACGAAGCGCGACTCGCCGCGCTGACAGAAGACGCCGACCTTCTCTGCCGGCGATGTCTTCGCAACGACTTTGCTCGACACTTCCGCCGAACTGTCGGGATGCGCATGGTGGAGACCAATGAACAGCGGATCGATCGGCTTGCACAGCGGATTGTCCACCTGAAAGTAGGAGAGCGTGTCGATGCCCTCATGGGAGAGTCGATCGAGCCATCCACTCTGATCGAGCGCGCGCAAGGCACCGCCGTGGCCATCGGGATTGAGTGCGATCGAACTTTCGTTCGCAAGCAGGATGCGCCCTGCGCGATCGAGTGAGGGCAGCGTTCCCTGCACCATCAGATGAACGCTTCCCTGGCCAAGTCCGAACCAGTCATGCGCAGCAAAGAAGCGACTTGTTTCGGCGTGGTTCAGCGGGCTCGTCATGATGAGCCATGGAATCCGTGCGGACCATCGGGCGCGCGCAGCACCGATTGACTCTGCAAAGACCTCAAAGAGCGACTTCCGCAGGATCGGTGTGGCAGGAAAGGTGCCTTTGGGCGCATCGGAGCCGAGGCGAGTTCCCTGACCGCCTGCCACCGTAAAGGCCGCAACACGATGGGCTGCGATCACGGCGATTCCTTCGCTTCGCAGGCGCTCCGAGTCCGCCTGAGCCATCACGACTGGAGTCACGGGTGCGATGCTTGGCGCATCAGGCTTCGACTTCGGACTGCCATCGGCGAATGCACGCTGCAGCATCTCAAGCGGAAGCGCATCGATCTCGTCGAGCAGGCCGCTGCGCGCCGCATCGGTCAATCGATCCCAAAAGTGGAGGAGATGCTGCTGTCCGAATGCGCCAAGACGGGTGGCAGCGGCGCTCCGCCGTTCTTCGAGTGATGGTCGCTGGGCTGTCGCCACGGCAGTGGGGTCTTCGCGGGAGACGGCTATGTCGCCTTGGGGACAACGGGATCCGACCAGCCTTCCGGGCGGTGCCGCACAATCTTGCCCGTTCGCAGGTAGATCGTCTGCTCACAAATGTTCGTGCAGTGATCCGCGATGCGTTCCATGTTTCGCGCCGCTGTCGTGATGCGAAATGCGAAGTGAACGCTGATGCTGCCGAGCGCGACTTGCTCCTGCGCCTGCAGCAGCAGTTCATTTCGGAAGCGGTCGACGGTGTCGTCAAAGAGCAGCACTTGGCGAGCGAGTTCAGGGTCGTTGTCCACCAGCGCGCGGTGGCTGTCGCGCAGCATTCCAAGAACGCTGTTCGCCATCACGCGGAAGGTGGGCGGCATCGACTCCGCAGGCTTCAGATGACCGACCACCTGTTCGGCGATGTTGACGCCGCAGTCGGCGATGCGCTCGAGTTCGTTGTTGACCTTCACCAGCGTCAGCACCTCACGGATCGCATTCTCGTCGGTCTGTCCCATCGCGAGGATCGGGATCGACTGCCGTTCAATCGCAACATCGACCGTGTCGATCTCATCGTCGAGGGCAATGACCTGTGCAGCCTTGGTCTCATTGTGATCGAAGTACGCCTCGACCGCGAGTGTGACAAGTCGCAGCACGCTGCCGCCTTGCGCGGCAAGCAGGCAAGTGAGTTCCACGAGCTTCGACTCGAATGACGCCATCGTTCTAGGATAACTCCGTGGCGAGATTGAGCGTCAACATCGATCATGTCGCGACCATCCGTCAGGCGCGGCGGACATGGGAGCCCGATCCGGCGCTTGCGGCGGCGGAGGCCGTGGCCGGTGGTGCCGACGGCATCACCGTGCACCTGCGAGAAGACCGTCGTCACATTCAAGATGCGGATGTTGAACGCCTTCGCGCGTCGCTGAGTGTTCCGCTGAACTTGGAGATGGCGCCCACTGCCGCCATGGTTGCTATCGCGCTTGCGACGCGCCCCGATACTGTCATGCTGGTGCCAGAGGGGCGCAACGAAGTGACGACTGAAGGCGGGCTTGATGTCCATGGGCTTCGCGAACGGCTGCGGGCGGTGATCGATCCGCTGCGCGGTGCGGGCATTCCATGCAGCGTCTTCATCGATGCCGAGGAGCGGCAGGTCGTGGCAGCTGCAAGCCTCGGCGTCGCGATCTGCGAGGTGCATACGGGTCCCTATGCGCATGCGTTCCATGATGAGCAAGCACTCGGGCCGCGCACGCGCGCGGTGCTGGGTGATGTGCAGCGAACCGGCGAGCAGATCATCGCCGCTGGCATGCGGTTCAACGCGGGGCATGCGCTGCACAGGGAGAATGTCGCGCCAATCGCGCGCTGCGGCGGAGTGTGGGAACTGCACATTGGTCACGCCATCGTCAGCCGCGCCGTCTTTGTCGGGCTTCGAGCGGCGGTCGCCGAGATACGCGCGCTTTGTGCGGGCTGAGCGAGCCGCCTTAGCGTGCGCGAGGTGGAGCGCTCTCCACGACGCGGTGCGCCGCAGGATCGACCGAACAGTCGATCTCCGCCATGAAGAATCCCCCTCGGTGGCGCTGCACATTCGGCCACATCACGATCTTGTCTGCATCTGGAATCGGGAGGTCCGCGACCTCCGCTTCGGGAACCCAGCGGAGTTCGCCCTCATCAAAGGACATACGCGTGACTGACTCATGGTCGATCGAGCGCGTGGACTCGAAGAGGAAGATCAGCCAGTGATGTTCACCGAGATACGCGCGTTCGGAGATGATGCCCATCAGCCGAAGATCCTCGGGCTGCAGCAGCAGACCGGCCTCCTCGAATGTCTCTCGCCGAGCGCACTCATGGGGTGATTCGCCGCGCTGTACTTCGATCTTCCCACCGATCGCGGAGAAACGACCGACATTCGGTGGCTTGCGCCGATGCAGCATCAACAGACGTCGATTTGCATCGAAGAGATAGACCAGCACCGCGATACGAAAGGGCAGTTCAGGCCAATCCTGGAGCTGTTCGGTCGGGTTGAACGGAACGCGATCCGACCCACTCATGTCGCCGCCCCAACACCCGCCGCCCCAACACCCGCCGCCCGAGGCGTCTTGGTGTCGACTGCATGCATGTCCGCCGCGCCCAAAAGCCGCGCGATCTCAAGGCGCACAGCATCGGACGCGGGTGCAAGAGGCAGACGCACCACGCCACTGTCGCGCCCGAGCAGTTGCAGCGCAGCCTTCAGCGGAACGGGGTTCACATCGAGAGAGAGAAGCCCGCGCGCGAGCGGATACAGGGCATCATGCAGACGCCGCGTCTCGTGCAGCGAGCCGCCGGCGATCGCGGCGCACAATGCTGCCACTCGGGAGGGCACAAGATTCGATACCACGCTGACAACGCCCTCCGCACCGACTGCGGCGAAGGATGCGGTCAGCGAATCATCGCCGGAGAGAATCGCAATGCCGCAGCGGCGGCGGATGTCACTCGCAGAATCCATGGACCCCGTCGCTTCCTTGATCGCCACGATGTTCGGATGCGCGCTGAGGCGTGCCACCGTCTCGGGTGTGATCGTCACGGCCGAGCGCCCAGGGATGTTGTAGAGCATGATCGGCAGTGGACAACTGTCGGCGACTGACATGAAGTGTCGGTAGAGACCCTCTTGCGATGGCTTGTTGTAGTAAGGAGCGACTTGCAACGAAGCATCCGCCCCAAGCTGATGCGCAAGACGGTGCAAATGGATGGCGTGTGCGGTGGAGTTGCTGCCCGCGCCAGCCACCACTTGCAATCCAAGGGGCTTGCCGATGCGGACCGCGCAATCCACCACCGACTCGTGCTCCGCTTCAGACAGTGTTGGAGCCTCGCCCGTGGTACCGCAGGGGACGATGCCTCTCACCCCGCCCTCGGCTTGAAACTTCACTTGCTGTTCGAGTCGTGCGAGATCGACCTGCGTGCCATCGGGGCTGAAGGGCGTGACGATCGCGGTGAATGCGCCGGAGAACATCATCCGTTCGATACTACGACAGGACAAGCATTCCTCGATCAGCCTCCGCCTGAAAGTCCCGCAGCCGTTGCACACTCCCCTGCGAGCGCCTCCGCACCGCTCGCGGAAGCGGCCTCCGCGATGAGACGGATGATCGGCTCCGTGTTGGATGCACGCAGGTGAACCCACCCCATGGGCAGGTCGATGCGAACGCCATCCGCGTCGTCGATGCGCGCATCGGCGCGTCCGCCAAAGTGTGCACGGACTCGCTCAAGCGCGGGCGCCACCGCGGCCTGCCCGCCCACGGCCGCAAGATCCATCTTTCGCTTGATCATGGAGTACAGAGGCAGACCCTGAACGATCTTCGCAATCGATGCGCCCTCATGCGCAAGCAGTTCCAACGTGAGTGCCATGGCCGACAAGGAATCGCGCACCCAGCAGACGCGAGGCCAGATCAGCCCGCCGTTGCCCTCTCCTCCGATGATGCCATCGTGGGCGCGCAGTCCGCCCACCACATTCGCTTCGCCGACGGCGGTGCGCCAGACGCGGGAACTCGGAAAGCGCGCCGCAACATCGTCGATCATGCGGCTCGTCGAGAGGTTGGTCGCAAGCGCGCCTTGCCCGTGCCGCTGCAGCATGCGCAGGGCGCAGAGCACCAGCGTGTACTCCTCGCCGATGTATCGCCCAGTCCCATCCACCATCGCCAAACGATCCGCATCTGGGTCCTGTGCAAAACCAACGACTGCGCGGCCATCGCGACGAACGGCTTCGCACAGGTCACCGAGGTTCTCCGCGATCGGTTCTGGCGTGTGTGCGAACGAACCCGTTCGCTCCGCGTTCAAGTGCAGGAGATCGCATCCGAGTTCGTGCAGCAGGAGCCCGCCAGACCGCGCACCACCGCCATTCACGCTGTCGAGCACCACGCGGAATCGCGCGGCACGGATGCGATCGACATCGACGAGTGACAGCACGCGTGCGACATGCGTTTCATCCGCATTGCCTTGCATCGATCGAACACCGCGCCGCGGGGCTGGCGGTTGTGGCACACCCGCACGGAATGCGGCGATGACCTTTGCCGCCTCTGCTGCCGGCAGTGCGAGGCCATCGGCGTTCAGCGTCTTGAGGCCGTTCCACTGCACGGGGTTGTGGCTCGCCGTCACGGCGATGCCGCCGACGGCTTGCAGGTGACCGATCATCAGTCCGACCGTCGGTGTCGCCACGGTGCCTATGTCGATCACATCGAACCCACACTCCTGCAGTCCACCTGCTGCGGCGACCGCGAGTGCGCCACCCGAACCCCGTCCATCATTCCCGAGCACCATCCGTGGCGCGGAAGCGTCCGCCGCAAGCCTCAAGTCGGTGCGCACATGTTCCGCGAATGCTCGGGCGAATCGCCGCGCGACATCCTCCGTCATGGACGCGCCCACAATGCCGCGTGCGCCGGAGACCGAGAGCATGAGAGGTGCATCGCTCATTCTGCGCAATCTAACGGGGGAAGCGCTCACGAGTGGGCACGCGGAGCGCGGACTTTCAACCAAGTCTCCCTATACTCGAACTCATGTTCGAACTCGAGATCCGGCGGATCTTCTCGGCGGCGCATGCGCTGCTCCTGCGCGGTGAGCGCGAGGTACTGCATGGGCATGATTGGCGGGTGGATCTCACCGTGGCCGTGGACCAACTCGACGCCGACGAACTGGCTTTCGATTTCCATCAACTCGAGCGGACCCTTGACGAAGTTCTGCAGCCCTTTCGATCCGCCAACTTGAACGCCACGCCACCCTTCGATCGCGTGAACCCAAGCGCAGAAGCGGTCGCGCGCCATATCGCGCAGGAAGTGGCGCGTCGACTGCCGGAAGGAGTCCGTGTCCAGGCGGTCCGCGTCACCGAAGCGCCTGGCTGCGCGGCGCGCTTCATCCCGCCTGCAATGGAGGCACGCTGCCGATGAGCCGCGAACCAATCAGGGAACCAAGGGTCGATGAGTCCGCAGGGGGAGCACCCGTGGATCCCGCGCGGTTCATCAACCGTGATCAGTCGTGGGTGGAGTTCAACGCTCGCGTGCTTCAGATGTGCGACGATCCGAAGGTGCCGCTGCTCGAACGCGTCCGCTTCCTTTCGATCTACTCCCGAAATCTCGATGAGTTCTACATGAAGCGCGTCGGGGCGCTCCGCCACGACATGGAGGAGGGCGTGTCCTCAGGCGTGCTCGGCGGAGTCAGTCCGGCGCAACTCATGCACGCCGTGCGTACGCGAGTACTCGAACTTGACTGCCTTCAGGCGAAGGTCTACCGCGATTCGCTGCTCCCGGCGCTGCGCGCAGCGGGAATCCATATGGTCGGTTGGTCAGACCTGACCGAATCCGAGCGGGCGGAGACACAAGCATGGTTCCGCCGCAACATTTTTCCGATTCTCACACCGCTCGCCGTTGATCCAGGGCATCGATTCCCGTTCATCTCCAATATGAGCGTTTCGCTCGGACTCGTCGTACGGCGGCCTGGCGAACCGGAGACATTGTTCGCGCGCGTGAAGATCCCGGAGTCGCCGTCTCGGCTTTTCGAACTTCGTGCAGGTGGCAGATTCATCGCGGTACAGGAGATCATCGAGCATCACCTCGAGGAACTTTTCCCAGGCATGGAGATTCTGCAGGTGCTTCCTTTCCGAATCACCCGCGATGCGGAGATCGAGCCCGAACGAGATGTGGCGGACGACCTTCTCGTCTCGGTCGAGCAGAAACTGAAGGAGCGAAAGTTCGCGCGCGTCGTGCGGCTTGAAGTCGCGAGAGACGCGAGCCCGCGGATCGTTCGATTCCTGATGGAGGAATTGAACCTCGGTGCGGAGGACATCTACGAGACGGCGGGCTTGATCGATTACGGGATCCTCGATCCAATCGCCGACCTTGATCGCTCGGAACTGCGTTATCCACGGTGGGTTCCGCTTCCGCCCGCGGAACTTCCCACCGAGAGCGGCGCCAGCATCTTTTCCGAGATCCGACGCGGCGACATTCTCGTACACCACCCGTATCAGAGCTTTGAACTCAGCGTGGAGCGCTTCATCGCTGCGGCCGCCGAGGATCCAAAGGTGCTCTGCATCAAGCAGTCGCTCTACCGTACGAGTGGCGACAGTCCGTTCATCGCAAGCCTTATCCGTGCTGCCGAAAGCGGAAAGCAGGTGGCTGTTCTCGTGGAATTGCGCGCACGCTTCGATGAGGCGCGCAACATCGAGTGGGCTCGGAAACTTGAGAACGCGGGCGTCCATGTCGCCTATGGAGTCATCGGGCTCAAGACGCACACGAAGACTGCATTGGTGGTGCGACGTGAAACAGATGGCATCCGCTGCTACGGCCACATTGGAACGGGCAACTACAACTCGCGCACCGCGCGGCTCTATGAAGACGTTGGACTGCTCACGACTGATCCGCTGATCACCGAAGATCTTGTCGACCTCTTCAACTACATGACGGGGCGGTCACGGCAAACGACCTTCCACAAGTTGCTCATCGCGCCAATCAACATGAAGCGGCGCTATGTCGAACTCATCGAGCGGGAGATCGAGTTTGCGCGCGCAGGAAAGCCGGCGCGCATCATCGCGAAGATGAATCAGCTCGAGGATCGCGGCGTGATGGATGCGCTGTACCGTGCCAGTCAGGCGGGGGTCGCGGTCGATCTGATTGTGCGTGGGTTCTGCTGCCTGCGGCCGCAGGTGCCCGGGGTGTCTGAACGGATCCGCGTGCGGTCGATCCTTGGCCGCTTCCTTGAGCACAGTCGCATCTTCTGGTTCGGCGCGGGCAAGGACAATCCTCTGGACGGGGACTTCTTCATCGGCAGCGCGGACTGGATGTACCGAAATCTGCAGACTCGCGTGGAAGCGTCAGCGCCCATCGAGCGTCCGGAGCATCGTCGCACGCTCTGGACCGCGCTCGAGTACTCGCTGCAAGATGTCGCGCAGTCTTGGGAACTGCGCGCGGATGGTTCCTACATTCGAGTGACCGATGACACATTGCCGCCGGATGATCCGCGTCGGCTTGGCGTCCACGCGCGTCTCATGGCGGACGCGCTCGCGGCCGCTACACGAGGGAGTGGGTCAGCCCAGAGTGATCTCACTGTCGGTCGACTGCCGGAGCCTCTGCCCCCGGCGCCGCAGAGGTCCCGGAGCCGGAAAAACCGACGTCCGGTCGGCTGACACCAAGATCGAACAGTGTTTCGGCAAGTTGCCCCGGCAACAAGTAGGTGAGGGATCCGCTCGCACGCCACGAAAGCGGCAGGGCATCTATCGCTGATGCGGTGGTGGAGTCGGTCGGCTGGTTTGTCGCTGTGGCGTGTGGGATGACGACTGGAAGGCGCTCAATCGTGATGGATCGCGCCGGCAGGGTGCGCGTGGCAATCCACTCCGTGCTCCACGAACCGGTCGGGGTCGACACGGAATAGCTCCAACGGTCGAGGACAAGCGGAATCGTGTTCGGATTTCGAAGTTCGAGTCGCATCGCGAACTCATCCGCAGTCGTGCCCGTTGAAACGCGTTCAAGCGCCAAGACACGCACCTCGGGGGACGCGGTGCAGCCCACCATCGCGAGCAAGGTGAGCAGGGCACATGCGAGGACACGCATCGGTGACAATCTACGCTTTGGCGCGACCCTACGATGCTCCGATGCGGCGGACCCTCGGCGAGCCCTTATGGTCGCGGACTCTCGGCGTGATTGCCGCGGCGGTCCTGTGGATTCCTGTGCACGCTCAGGAGTTCGCAGTCGTGGTTGTCGATGATTCGCCCACGGCGGAGCAGATGCTTGAACAGGCGCAGGATCAGGCGCAAGGCAATCCAGAGGAATCGGCGCGGCTCATTGCGCGTGTGCTCGATGAGTTCGGGCGACGCCTTGTCCATGTCGCTGGGAAGGCGGATCAGTTCTGCGATGCGCGGGCGCGATGCGAGTCCTTCCTTCTCGCGGAACCACGCGTTCTCACGAGTTTTCGTGCGGCGCAGTCAAGTGATGCGCAGCGCCAACTTGATGCAGGGTTGGTTCAGACTGTCTACGACACCAGACTCTGGACTGTCGCGGGTCTCGATGCAGCACTGCGGCTTGCGCAGAATGCAATCGACACGGCCTGCTTTTCGCAGGCAGAGGTGCTCCTGCAATCCGTGTCGAATCATCCAGATCTTGCTTCCATCGATCGCACGCTGCTGATCACACTCCGCGCGCTGACAGCCGCAGGACTGGGCGAACGCGAGCGCGCCCTGCGAGTGGCAGGGGAACTGCAGTCGATCGGTACTCCAGCGGCCCGCGCCGCCTTGGAACGATTGTCGGCAATCATCGCGTCCTTTCCACCGAGCGAGGGTGCAGCTGTCAATCCGTTGGTGGCGGGGCCATTCGGCACAGTTGCGGCGAACGCCGTCCGCCTCTGGAGCGATCCGCTTGAGAACTCGATCGCGGCGCGGCTTCGTGATCTTGTGGAGGGTGGTATTCAGTCCGATCCAGTACCCGATGCCCTCTCAAGCGGGCGTTTGCTGGTGTCTATGCCCACCATCGCGGGCTCTACGGTGCTCGTGAACGAGGGCTATGTGCTGCGCGCCTACGACGCATTCTCGATGGAACCCCGGTGGTATCAGTTCATCGGGGCTGCGAATGCTCCGCGTAGCGACGCGCAGGTTGGTGATCTGCAGATCGTGACCGTCGTGGGCGATCGGGTGCTCGCACTCTCGGGGCATGCGCTCGGCAATGAGCGATCTGGAGGAGGACGATTGGTGTGCGTGGATCTGACGAGCGGGCAGCGCCTCTGGGAGTTTGGACTCGATCGAATCGCGAGCGCCTATGGGCTCAATGACACATTTCTCTCGGGCGCGCCGACGGTCGCAGGGGATACGGTCGTACTCATGGGGCGCAAGGTCACATCGCGCCTTGAGACCGTCTCATCGGCAATCGGCATCGATCTTCGCTCGGGCTTGATCCGTTGGATCACTCCTGTCGGTGTCGCCCCCGGCATTCGCGCCGCATCTGCGCGTCCGTACACGACGCCCGTCTGCGCAGGGAACACGGTGTTCGTGTCGAGCGGCGCAGGCGCGGTCGCATGTCTCGATGGGGTGGATGGTCGTGTGCGATGGGTCCGGCGTGACCCCGTTCCTATTCGCGACATGCTGCTCGATGTCTCGCCTTGGGAGATGGGTGGACCGACACTGACCTCGCGTGGTGTCGTGGTGATCGCGCCTGGCAGCCAGCGCCTGCAACTGCTCGATGCCGCGACGGGTGACGAGATCGACAGCGTTCCGATTGGGCGCGGGACAGCGCTCGATGCGGTACGGTGCGTGATGGCGGACCTCACAGGCACGAGGCTCTTCCTGATCGGCGACTCGGTGACCGCTGTCGATGTGAACGACCTTCGCCGTCCGCTCTGGCGCTTCCGCGATGAGAGTGATGAGGGTGCGCTGTTGATGGCGACCGCTCGGTCACCGATTCGTGGTCGAGTGCAGGTCGGATGGCTTCCAGATGGTCGATCCGCACTGGTCGTTCCACTCGCTGAAGGCACCGCGCTGATCGACGGCGCAAACGGCTCCCGCCTGTTGACGCTGCCCGTGCGAGGACCGGCACTCGTCACGATCCGAGATGGCATTGTGACGGCCGTCGGCAACGAGTCCATTGAAGTACTGATGGATCCGACGCGTGCGCGCAGCATTCTCATCGATTCCATCACACGCCGCCCAGCGGATGCGGATGTCCTGCTTGGACTCGTGGAGTTCGCGCTTCGCAACAAGGATGTCGATGCACTTCGGCTCGCGATAAAGTCTGCCTCCGCAGCGATCGCGGCCGCAGGCGATCAACCAGAACGCCGTTCGCAACTCATCAAGTCCCTTGTCGATTCGGCGCGTAGCGGACTGCTCGGGCGTGAAGGTTCCGATGCGCTCTTCTTGCAGTTGGCTGCATCGCAGAGTGCACCATCGGACCGTGCGCTTGTGGTGCTCGCGCAGGGCGACTGGCTGGAGCAGTCCGGGCGCACGGATGCAGCGGTTGCCGCATGGCGGCAGGTGCTGAAATCCACGGACATGGCAAGCGCGATGGTCGTTGCGCAAGGCGAAGATGGTGCGCTGCGGGTCGCGAGTTCGCACGCAGTCATCACGCGCCTGCGTGAGGTCATTCGTCGAAGCGGTCCGATCCGTGAGACGATGCCGATGCCGCCGAAAGGCTCGGCGAACGAACTGGCCGCATGGGCTGCTGCGCAGTCGGGCACTTTGGAGTCGGCAATGGCTTGGCTTGAGGCCGCGCGTCTCCAACTCGGTATTGGCGACACGGCTGCCGCCGCCGCATTGTGCGCGAGCGCCTTGGAGGCATCGATTCTGTGCGGTCAACAAGAGACGCTGCTGAAGACACTTCGCGGCGCACTCGAACTGCTGACATCTGCGGATCTTCACCTCGCTCGAGCGCAACTGGTTGATCGCGCCCGATGTTGCGGCATCATGCCGAGCAACTGGGATGCGATGTCTGAACTTCGCACCGTTCCTGAGTGGGCGCGCTGGCTTGTCGATGGAATGCCTCGGCCGCAGTCGGCATCGGTGGATGCCGCACGCGGATCTGCACCTGAGGCAGTTGTGCTCCGCGGCAAGCTTCTTCCCACCGGTATCGGCCATGATCAGAGTTCACTCCACGGGCAGGCATTCCTTCAGGATGAACGCACGCTGGTTTGTATAGAGGGCCCTGCGCTGATCGAGCGTTGGCGGGTGGAACTTCGTTCCGAGGCAACGTTCGTGATCCCCTCGGGGAAGGGCGCGATCATCATCGAGCAGCCCGAGCGCGGCATTTGCTCGCTTCGCCGTGTCAATGGAGAGGGCGTTGAGATGTGGGGCATCGAGAACCTTGAACTTCTCATTGCTCCCGACCGCCCTCTGACTGGTGCCGGACTCCATCGAGTCATGCATGGAACCCGCGATCTGATCGCGATGCGTTACGACGGGTGGATGGGCAGCATCAGGCTCTCGGATGGCAAACTGCTTTGGTCGCGCGATGTTGGTCTTCAGGAGGTGTTGGCGCTCGATGCCACCGAGACGGCGGTCGTTGTGGCTGGCATCGTCAACACGCTTGATTCTGTCAAGTCATCGGTCTTCATGTGCACCCGAGAGACGGGTGAGCGGGTGGGTGAGTTCGAACTTGTAGATGACCAAGTCCGATGGGTTCGCGCCGTGGGGCCAGGTGCGGTGCTGTTCGGATCTGTTCGCGGTCTTGGGCGATGGGATGCGTTCGGTCCGCTGCGGGGCATCGTGTGGCAGTCGACCGCTGCGCGCGTGCGTGCCACGGCGGATTGTCAGGTGCTCGGTCCAGTATGCATCACGACGGACATGATGGATCGCACGATTCCGACCGATTGGAGCACGGGATGCATGCAGATGGATCGTTTTTCTCCGCCAGGAGCAGGGAGAGCCCGCGAGCCGCTTCGGCGTTGGATGCGGTCGGGCGATCTGCTCATCACATGGAACACTCAGGGAGTCGCCATGTTTGCGCTCGATGGATCCCTCCGAGGACTCTCCGCACTCCATGGTGAACGCACTTTAGATGGGGTGGTTCCCCAGTCATCAGCCCTGCTTGCGGTGGAGCAGGTTGGACGCGCCGCAGTGGCTCGCGGGATGGGAGCACCGGGAACATCGCAGGTGCTTCTGCACCGCCTTGGGTGGACGGAAGGCGCGCGCCTGCTCGGTGCTGCGTACGAGGTGGATTTCGTTCAGGGGAAGTTGGACCGAGCGAGTGCGCTTGACGGATGGCTTTTGCTAGGCGGCCCTCAATCCACCGTCGCGGTTTCGTTGCCATAAATCGCAGTTGACATGTGGCGGTCGGGCGGAGATATTCCCGCGGCGTCGCTCCGACGCGCCTAAAGCATGATTGCGACTCTCTTCAGTTCTCTTGCTCCTCCTCCCGCAAAGGATCGCTTCCGTAAGTCGGCGCTTCCATACCCCATGGCATACGACGAGGAGGACGAGGACGATCAGGACTTCGACCTCGAGGAGGAGGATGACTTTGAGGATGAGGAGTTTGGCGATGAGGATGGATTTGGTGAAGACGAGGACGGCGCCAAGCCCAAGGCTGATCCTGACGCGGAGGAAGAGGAGGAGGATGACTTCGACGATGATGATGACCTCGAGCCGCAGTCGCTGCCGAATGAGGAGCTCGAGGAGACTGATGAAGACGATGATGAAGAGGAGGATCGCCTTGGCGGTGGGCGCCGTAGCGGTTCGGATGACAACAGCAAGGGTGGGGATGACGACGATGACGACGATGACGATGACGACGACGGCGACGAAGATGACGACGACGAGGATGATGACGACAACGACGACGATGATGACGATGGCAACGACGACGATGACGACGACAGCAGTGACGACGAAAGAGATGACGATCGCGGGGGTGGTGGTGGCAGGGGCCCCAAGCCGTCCGCTCCACGGACTGTGCCGAAGCGGCCGCCGCAGAAGTCATCGGCATCATCAAACAAGCCAAGTGGGAGATCGAGTGGCAAGCCAATAGTCAAGCCCAGCGGCAAACCCAGCGGCAAGCCCAGCGGCAAACCCAGCGGCAAGCCCAGCGGCAAACCAAGCGGCAAGCCAAGCGGCAAGCCAAGCGACAAGCCAAATGGCGGCGGCAAACCTCGCAAGCGCTGACAGAGCTGTTTGACTTCAGTCTGGCGGTAGCAGCTCGATCCGCACAATGTCGACTTGCGTTTCACGCATCCGAGCGATGACTGCGCGATCGTCTGCAAGGCGCAGGAGCGGAACCCAGACGCCATCGAGTAGTCGCGACGCATTGCTGCGAGCGTCGCCCACCGCGAGAGAATCGATATCGAGCCCATCGGTGGTGGCAACAAGGAATCGCTCCGCGTCAAGTTGGATAATCGACGAACTGCCGATGCCAAACAACATCGATTGACCGCTGCGTGCATCCCAAAGCCCTACACGCCGAAAGCGCGGGTGAAAGAATGCCCACATTGCTCCATCGAGCAACTGCATCCGCTGGGGAACGACCGTCTGATACGCCATGGGTGCCGTTGCGCGCCATGACAGATCGAGTACCCGTTCGGCTTGATTCGCGGCGCGATCACCCATGGCGAAGGAACATGCGCTCATGGTTCCGTCGCGAAGCCGAAGGGCTACAAGCGAGCGCCCATCGCCCGTGAACTGTGGGGCGAGCCAACTGCCATCTTCTGGCGCTGGGATGATCTGTTCGCCATCGTCGTGCCGAACCACCAAATCAAACTGTGTGCCTTCGCGCGCTCGGCGGCACCACACCAAGCGATCCTTCGGGCCGATCGATGCAAAGGCGTTCACTCGGTCGTCCTGCGCCAACCACTGCGGCTGCGAACCATCCCACGGCGCGAGACCGATCCAGCGGGAGCCATCAGGGCGTGGTGACTCGACCAAGCATCCCTGTAGATTGGCGGAACGACCAAGCAGTATCTCGCCGCCAGGCACCAGGGCGGAACCTCCCGTTGCGAGGTCATAGATGGTGACACGGTCAGAATCGACTCCGTGCTCGCCCGATGCGGCGAGCAAAGTCTGCCAGCGTGCGGCGCCAGATGACTGCACTGCTGCGTGCAATCCGTCGGGGCTCATGATCGGCAGTGTGAACCCGTTGCTCGGACAGGTTCGTAGCGGCACAAGGCGAAAGCGCACGGCAGATTGCCGCGCCATCACGAGTTGCGCGGGCTCACTTCCGCCAACCTCACGCGGCAAACGGCCCGATCCATCCGTAGCGACTGGCGGCCTGCCGCCTCCAGCGATGCCCCCGCAAGCATCAATCAGGAGCACGGCAGGCACAAGAGCAAATCCAAGAGATCCGATCGCTCGACGTGGATTGGGTACCGACTTGCGACACACCGCTCACGGTCCCTTTGCAGGATCGATTGGCGCGATCGGATCAACCGACTGCTCGCCGCTCCTCTCAGGAAGATTCAGGTTGTTTCGCTCGACCAGCCCTTGGCTTGTCGCATTCAGTGGCTTGCTGAAGATCTCGAGCCGCTCCCGATCGTCGGCGTTGTAGTTGCTGTCATTCTCGTCTGGATTGATGACCACCGTCGGTGTGATGAAGACGAGCAGCTCAGCGACGAACTTATTCTCATCCTTGTTGCTGAAGAAAAGGTCGAGAATGGGAATCTGTCCCAAGACAGGGAATCCATTCTTTTCAAAGTTCTCCGATTCTCGCCGAACACCGCTGAGCACGATGGTCTGCTTGTCTTTGACAGTGACGCGAGTCTGTGTCTGCCTTCGTTGAATCGTTGGATTGTTGCTGCCGCCGACATTCAGGGAACTCGTCTGATTGATGTTGGATAGCAGAATGTTCACCTCCATGGCGACGTTTCGATCCTGCGTGATGCGCGGACGCACATTCACGCCGATTCCAACCGAGATCTGATCGAAGCTGCTCGTGGTGCCGCCACCCGTTGTCCCGCCCGTTGTGGTTCCGGTCAGGAAGGGGACATCCTCCCCTGCGAAGAAGACAGCCTCTTCGTTCTCCGTGGTGAACACGCGCGGCTGCTGAAGAATGCGTACGGATGTATCGCGCTGCAGCGCCTGAAGGATGACGGTGGCATTGACACCGAAGGTGAAGTTTGACACATTCAACACCGAGGGGAAGATGTTGTCTTTGCTGCCGGAGAAACGCAGCTGATCACCCTCTGCCTGAGCCCCGATGACCACTGCGTTGTTTGGGTTCAAAGGTGCGACCGTGCCAGCGGGGCCAAACTGGATTCCCATGGCAAACTGATCGCCGAGTTCTACCTCGGCCAGAATCGCGGCAATCATGACTTGGCGCCCGGGCGTGTCGAGATTCGCAATCAAGTCCTTGATCTGCCCTTTGATTTCTGGCGGTGCCAGCACAAGAAGCGAGTTCTGCTCGGCGACTGGCACTACGCGGCTCTTGCCGATGAGTGCGCTGACTTCCGCTTGCTGGTCTTGGTTCCCGCCGCGGGCTCCACCACCGCCTTGCCACGGGAACTCAATCTCGCGCGTTGTGCCACCGCCACCCGTGGAACCGCCACCGATCGTGCCCGTGACGCCTGGGGTCGTTCCGACATCGCCGCCCTGCGCCGAGGTGAAGTCCGCGTTCAAGCCCTCTGCCGGCGCTTCAAGAGAGCCACCCGTCCCGCTCTCGGCAAGAAGAATGTTGACGAGCTGTGCGACATCCACGGCACTCGCATACTTCAGAGGGATGGATTCTGGCATTCCCGCTTCGAGCGGCGTGTCGATCTTCGAAAGGAGCGCGTCAAGCCACACGAAGTTGTCAGGGGCTTTCGAGACAACCACGAGTCTGTTGGAGTCGGGGTACGCCTCGATCGTGAACACTCCCTGCGTCGCGGCAGTCGCGCTGCCACCGTCGCCACCTCCGCCACCGCCGGGGACAGCCAGGTTTCGGGCGTTGTTTCTCTGCCCGCCCGTGCGGGTTGTGCCGCCCGCTCCGAGCAGCGCATCGAGAAGTTCCTTGACCTTCAAAGGATCGGTGTACTTCAAGTCATAGGACTTGAAGATGCTGCCATTGCGGTCGGGTGGCACATCCCACCACTCAAGCACCATCGATCGGATGTTCTCCATGACTTCGCGTGTGGTGCGAACGGTGATCGAGTTGGTTGCAGCAAGAACCTGCGTGGTCAGTGTGGGCGCATCACCGCCACCCGCCGCTCCTCCCGCATTGATTGGCTGCGGATTTTGCCCTGCACGATTCCCCTGTCGCGGCTGTGCGGCACGGCCCCCCGCACCGCCTGCGCCGTTCGGGACGAACACCACATTGATGGCGTCGGCAATGATCGTCGCATCGGCGAACCTCAGGCGAAATGTCTCGGTAATCGTGTCTTCATAAGGGGGCACATCAACAAGATTGACGACTTCTTGAACACGCTTTGCGTATCCAACGTCGCTCTCCACAACGAGCTGGTTGGAACTGGCATCGGTGGAGACCTGCGCGTAATCGGGTTTCGATGTGGAAATCAACTGTTCCACCGACGATGCGCGGGCATGCTTCAGTTGGAAGATCTTGATGACGTACTGGCCGTTCTCGAGAAGTTCGAGCACATTGACATTCGGTCCAAGCACAACGCTCGGAAGCAGTTTGTTCACTTGCGCAAGATCATCGATCATGATCAGAGAGTCGGTCTCCACAATGCCAACGCCGTTGAGCCGTAGGGCTTGGTAGATCAGTTCGAGTGCTTCGACTCGTGTGACGGGTCTGTCATTGAGTATGGTGACCTTCTTGGTCTCAAGCGTGTCCGCCTTTGGAATGACAGGCTTCCCAGTCCACGACACGATCAGTGGAATGAGATCCTTGACCGATCGACCATTCACTGCAAACACCGACCGCTCTTCCGGGTCGGTGGGACGCCGATCGCGTCGCCCCTGTCGTGTGGGCGGCTCCCAAGGATCGATGACCCCAGACTGTGCGGCGCTGCCGTTGTCGGGCGAGGGCTGCTGCAAGTCAGCGTCAGGGTTCTGCCCTGCATCGCCAGACGGATCTACTGGCTGCTGCTCTGGCATCGATGCTGGAACTGGCGCTGGTGCAGCAGCAGGAGCAGGGACTGTCGTGCGCGCGTTCAAGGTTCGCTGGTTAGGCGCTCCACCAGAGACTCCACCAGAGACTCCAGCTGGAACGGTCGGCGCAGGGGTGACAACAGGAATCGCCGCCGGAGGGGGCTCGATTGCTGGCGGGGGTGGATCGGCTGGCTGTGGCGGTGCGCTCGGTTGGGTTGCAGGGCTCACTCCCCGAGGTGCCTGACCATGTGCGGTGTGGCTACCGACGAAGGCAAGCGCACAGACGGCGATCATGCAGACGCATCCAAGCGAGATCACTGATCGCTTGGAGTGCGCCAATGGCTCGTCGGCTGCTGCACAGGAAAGTTGGGGAATGCGAGTCATGATGTCTCCATTGGAACGCGCGTGAGGACAGCTCATTGCGGGGTCCGAACTTGATTTGCTTGTGGGAGCGCGGCCTGACGCGCACGCAGCATGTCAAGCTCTCGTTGAAGTCGCTGCTGCGTCGACGGGTCGAGATTGGGCTGTGCCCGTGCCGCTATCACTCGTGCGACTGCGGCAATGACCTGTGTGCGCGACATGCTCGCAACTTGTGCCTCCGTCAGCGGTGGCGGTGCGCGAAGCTGTGCACCGAGCGGTGCTGCAACAGGTGCCTGCACTTCGGTCGCAGGTGGCTGCACGGGAGTGTCGTCGACGGGCGTGTGTTCGGCGCCCTCGGGGGGAGCGTTCTCGGCTGTTGGCGCGTTCACGCGGATGTTCGGTCTAGGCGAGGTGCGCGGTCTGTTCAGCGATCCATCGCCCCACTGCGGCTCACTCATCCGACCTGCGGGCGCCGTCCATGTTGGGGACCGAAACGCATCCTGTGTGGGCGGCGCACTCTGCCACAGGGTTTCATCGCTTGCGAAGAGTGGAACAGTGTGTTCGCCGCGATCCCACAAGACCACCACGCTGTAAGGCAGCACTACGCGGAGCACCTTGACCTCGCCGAAACTCGCTCCGACTTGCACGGGATCGATGGATCCATCGAAGATCACGGAGTCCCCGATGATTGCCAGCGGCTTTGGTCCGCCGTAAATCCGCTGCGGGGGCGGAGGCGGGGGTGGAGGCGGTGGTTCCGTCCGTGTCACGACGGGGGCAACGCGCTGGACGGGTGCAGGTCGTGGCCAGTCGGTTGGGACTCGATCAAAGAGGCTTCGGCCGACGAACCGATCGATAGACCGCTGCATGAGTTCCTCATGCTCTTGAAGCGGCTTCTTGAGTGGCTCGTCAAGATTGTCTGAACTTCCAGATGTGCGTAGCGTCGTAAACACCGGATAGAGCGCTGAAGCACCGAGCCACACCAGTATCGCAACCGATAGAGTGCTGATGCCGAGTGACCAGCCAACCCGCGTCCACTCGATGCGGGACTGCGGTGTCACTTTGCAACCCCAGCATTTGCCCAGCCTTCGACCTCGAGGTCTACGGTCAACTTCGCTTTGTCCTCTTTGTTGCGACGAACATTGATGCTTGAAATCGCATCGATAAACTCGGACTGCTCAAGATCACGCGTGAGCTTGGTGAGTACCTCGGCGGTCGTTTCAACTTGGAACTTGCCACGGCAGCGTTCGACCCGGCTCGTTCCAACGGACTTCGTGAAGGCACCTGAGGACATCTTTCCGCCCCCAATCTCCTCGTAGCCGAACTTGGCGACGCCGTTCCTTCTCAGAATCTCATCGACGCTCTTGGAGAGTCCCTCACGAGTTTTGGGGATGTCCTCTGGAATGGCGACCATTCCGTATGTCACCGCACTGCTCTTTGCCGCATCGGGCAAACTCGTACGAAGTTCGCTGCAGCGCAAAAGGTCCTTCTCAATCTGCTCGCACTCATCCGACCATTTGCGCGCGGGCGTCCAGCAATAGTCATCGAGGAACAACCAAACGACGAGGGCATAGACCCCAACCATTGCGTAGCGCATGAGAGGACTGAGCGCCATGAAGCGCGCGAGGAGTACATGTTTGCTGCCTGCTGCCGTACTCACTTCTTCACCTCGCGCAGTCTGCGCATGACGGCTTCGAACTCGCGCTTCAGGCGATCGCGAGTCTCATCATCCAAGCCCGCAG
>Ga0172367_10003334_pt1 | contig 20966 bp, 20 predicted proteins | sample Lak10m_FD_114542 | JGI IMG/M metagenome (GOLD analysis project Ga0172367, IMG submission 114542) | Freshwater microbial communities from Kabuno Bay, South-Kivu, Congo - kab_022012_10m | ecosystem: Environmental > Aquatic > Freshwater > Lake | place: Democratic Republic of the Congo: South-Kivu... | reverse complement strand
TGGCTTTGTCCAAAGTTCCATCAACTCTGCTGTCATCAGATTAAATGCGGAAGTTTCAGTGCCAATCCAGGTGACTGTTGAAGGTGTGGATTGAGTCAATGCGCCGTCACGAAGTGTAGGCGAAAAAAAGAGCCAATTGCGTTTAATGGGACCAGGCGTTTTGCTGAGATTCAATCCAAAACCAGCGAGATGTCGAGTAATGGCTTGATAGAATCGTGAATCGTATCCTTGAGGTGCCATGTTTTCGCAACAGTAAGCACGCGCAGGTCTGAAAAGCCAAGGCAGGAATCCAGGGCCTTCATTGTGAATGCGCCAGGAGCTTGTAGTTTCCCAGATTTCATTTTGAATTTTTTCGTTGGGTTTATACCATGAGTAAATATTTTGGCGTGCAATATGCCAATTTTCACGATCGTGCGGGATTTGTTTTTTGATCGCTGTATTGAGTGCCCAATTTAAATCTTTAAGATCAGCGCGAGACCAGGGGCGATGTTCTCGATCATTCCAAACTTTCAAGAGTAAAGCATGACCTAAAGTGATCAGTGCAATTTCTTCAAAGTAAATCTGAAGTGCTAAATTTTGTGCAGGACTACGTGGGCCTTCGACCCAGCGACGAAGGCCTCCAGCGGCATCGGTATTACTATTAATTGCGCTTGGGGCAGAGCCATGCCCTGCAAGTCGATCCAGATAATAAGCAATGGCTTCTCTTCTGCTAGGATTGAGAGCCATGAGTCGTGAGATATTGCTCTCGAGTTCTTTTTCGATCGCATTTTTGAGTGACACAAAACACGGTAATAAAGTGGCTAGTTGAGCAGGGGAGCCGCTGACTGGTTGTAACTGAGAAAAAGGGACTGTTGTTTGAGGAGCGGTAATGGTTGATTGAGCTTCTTCATTATTCCGAAGAAGGTGCCGCATTTTCATGCGAGCTTCCTCAACTAATTTAGGGTTGATTGGCATTCCTGAGGAGCTCAGAAAATCACGGCTCAGCAATTGATCAGCAGGAAGAGCCTCTGTCATCGACTCCGAGTCTAATCCTGAAGGGAGTAAACTTCGCAGATTTTCTCTCTCGGTCAATGGCAGTGATCCTGGATGAAGGAGTGAGTTTAGATTGATTTGGTCCATGACCTAATTGGGTCCCTCAAGTATTGACAGTGAAGCTTTTGCCTAAGCTAACGCAAAAAAAATAATCGGAAAACATTCATTTGAAAGCAGCATTAAAAATGTTCTTTGAAGATTAGGTAGGCCGAGTCGTAACCGATTAACAATAAATGCTTCCTCTTGGCAAAGTAAAAGAGAATTGTCTGATGAAGAACTTGATAACGCGTACTGTTGGGGTCAGGATTTTTTTTGACTAAAATACTAGCTTGACGGTGAAGCTCGGCAGAAAGTATGACAGAAACAATTATTTCCAGATCTAACGAAAGGTGGCTGAAATCCTTAAGATTACGGGTGGCGAATTTTGTGGGCGCCTGATTCAAACTCCAAAAGATTTAAAAACTCGCCCGACTCAAGCTCGGTTGAGGCAAGCACTTTTTAACTCTCTTCAGACCGTGATTCCAGGTGCAAGAGTTTTAGACTTATTTGCTGGTTCAGGTGCGTTAGGGTTTGAGGCCCTTTCGCGTGGAGCTGAGTCGGTCGTTTTTGTTGAGACTTCAAGAACTGCACTGAAGTTGATTGAAAAAAATGCTGAACTTTTAGGAGTTAAAAATCAAGTGACTGTGTTGTCAGAAACAGTCAAGCATGTTTGGTCTTTACTCAAGTCGAGTCCTCCTTTTGATTTGGTTTTGGCAGATCCTCCTTATGAAGATGGTTGGGAAGATTTTCTTCTTTCTGAGATGCCCTGGAACGAATTACTGACTGACGCAGGATACTTTTGTCTTGAATGGGGTATTCAGAAATCGCAAAATCATCGAGGTGAAAATAGCCTTCCCGATCGTGCTCCTTGTCTTGTCAAGGTTCGAGAGAAAAATTATGGTGATAGCGTCCTGACAAGCTATCGGAAGGAATCATGAGTTCTCATCGCGCAATCTATCCCGGATCTTTTGATCCGATTACCAACGGCCATCTCGATATTCTGGATCGAAGTCTTTCCTTGTTTTCAGAAGTGATTATTGTGGTTGCGGGTACCGGTGCAAAAAATCCACTTTTTACAGCCGAAGAACGAGTGGATCTCATTCGTGAGGTAACCGCCGGTCGTCCAGGCGTTACAGTAGATCGGTGGCCCGGCTTGATCATGGAGTATGCTCGTCAAAATCAAATTTCGGCAGTGATTCGAGGGCTTCGAGCGGCGAGTGACTTCGAATATGAATTCATGATGGCGAGTATGAATAAGCAGCTCAATCCTCAGGTTGAAACTCTTTTCATGATGACAGCACAAAATCTTTTTTTTGTGAGTTCGAGCATGGTGAAGGAGCTCTTTCATTATGGGGGAGATGTTTCTTCTTATGTGCCTGATGCTGTTGCGCAGAGATTGAAAGAAAAAATTCCGAAAAAAACTTTTTTGCATCGAGAGGAATCAAAATGAAATTAGCGAAGCGTTTAGAGGGTGTGTCTGAGAGTGCAACTCTGAAGTTGAACGCCCGAGTCCAGGCGATGAAAGCACAGGGGATGGATGTAGTGAATCTCACTGCAGGCGAGCCTGATTTTATGGTTCCTGATTCGGTCAAAGAAGCAGTGGTTGAGGCACTCAAGGCCAATCGATCAAAGTACACTCCTGCTGCAGGGATTCCTGAGCTTCGTCAAGCCATTGCAGATAAAACGAATGCTCAACAACCTTCGGTTGCCCAGAACATACCTTGGAAGAGTACTGAAGTAGTTGTCACAAACGGAGGAAAACAAGCTCTTTTTAATGCGTTTCTCGCACTTTTGGATCAAGGCGATGAAGTACTGATTCCTTCGCCATTCTGGCTCAGTTACCCAGAAATGGTGAAGTTGGCAGGCGGTATTCCTAAATTTATTTCGGCGCCTCATGCTCATGGTTTTAAAATCACTCCAGAGCAGCTTCGTTCTGCAATTGGGCCTAAAGTCAAAGTTCTCGTTTTAAATTCGCCAAGTAACCCAACAGGTGGGATGTATTCTCGTGAAGAATATGCTGCTTTAGGAGAAGTGCTCCTTAAGACACCTGGTGCAGAAAATATTTGGGTGATCAGCGACGAAATTTACGATCGTATTGTTCTTGGAAATATCCCATTTTGCTCATTTCTCGAAGCAGTCCCAGCACTCAAAGATCGCACAGTGACCGTCAATGGTCTTTCTAAGAGTGCGGCAATGACGGGGTGGAGAGTGGGTTGGTCTGTGGCTCCACAGCTTCTGACTCAAGCGATGATTACGCTGCAGGGTCAAAGTACATCGAATATCAATGCTCTTGCTCAGTATGCAAGCTTGGCAGCTTTAAAATTGCCTGAAAGTGATTTTGAATGGCAGGTCAAGAGTTATCGCAAGCGACGTGATCGCTGCTTAGAGATTTTAGGAAAGACTGATCGGATTCATGTATTTGCTCCCGAAGGTGCTTTTTATATTTTCCTTGGAATAGGCAAGTCGTTGAAGCCAGGCGAAGATTCATTTGGTTTTGCAGAGCGGCTCTTAGAAAAAAGTCAAGTGGCGGTAGTTCCAGGAACGCCTTTTGGCGAGCCAGAATATGTTCGCATTAGTTTTTCTATTGATGAACGCGCCCTAGAAGAAGGTTGCAAGCGAATCGTGTCATTTGTTGAAGAAGGATGCAAGTAATCTTCGTTCAGATCAAAAATAATTGAGCAACAGGAGCTCCTCTCTAAATTCGCAGACCTGGCTTGCGGTTTGCGTTTGATTCGTTCTAAACTCGATTCAACGAGAGGGGGGGCTTCTCATTGCGCAAAGCATTTATTTTAGACACAAATGTTCTTCTTTTTGATCCACAGGCTGTTTTTAAATTTGGAAACAACGACGTCATTATTCCGATTGTAGTGATCGAGGAGATTGACCGGTTTAAGCGTGAAATGAGCGAAAATGGTCGTCACGCACGTCAGTTTTCGCGGATTGTTGACGAGATGCGTGCTGACGGAGAGCTTTCGAAAGGTGTAAAACTACCTAACGGAGGCTTACTGACAGTTGAGCTAGGTGTGCATCAGCCACTTCCTATGGAATTGCAGATGGATAAGGCGGATAATCGTATTCTTGCCCTTGCCATTACGCTCAAAAAAGATCACCCGAAGCGTCCTGTAGTTTTTGTCACAAAGGACGTTAATCTGCGAATTAAAGCAGATGCCTTGGGGATTGCTGCTGAAGATTATGAACCCTCTAGTGTTGAGCCTGAACAACTCTATGCTGGGACGGTCGTAGTCACCGTGGATGCGCACTTAGTCGATGAGTTCTATCAGCAAAAGCGTCTTCCTTATCGCGAAGGTCTAAGACCTAATCAATATGTGATTTTGAAGGATGCAGCGAATCCAAATCACACGGCAATGGGACGATTTTCAAAAGAGCTTGACTGCATTGTGCCTATTTTTAAGCCAGTAGAAGGCCTTTGGGGAATTTTTCCAAAGAATGCCGAGCAAGCTTTTGCCATTGATGCGCTTTTAAACGACGATGTGAAGCTGGTGAGTCTTGTAGGTAAAGCGGGTACAGGAAAAACATTGCTCGCGATTGCTGCAGGATTAGCAAAGACTGTTGACGAAGGTGTCTATCATCGATTGCTTGTTTCTCGTCCAGTATTTCCTTTAGGTAAGGATATTGGCTTTTTGCCAGGAGATATTGAGGAGAAGCTCAATCCTTGGATGCAGCCGATCTATGACAATATTGACTTTCTTTTTGGAACAACGGGTTCAAAAGGACGTCGAGGAGCAGGTAAGGGCTGTCAGGAGTTGATGAATCAAGGACTTTTGCAGATTGAGCCTCTCACATACATTCGTGGTCGCTCTATTCCGCAACAATACTTAATCGTCGATGAATCGCAAAACCTGACACCTCATGAGATCAAGACGATCGTCACCCGTGCGGGAGATAACACTAAAATCGTTCTCACTGGGGATAGTTTTCAGATTGATAATCCTTACGTCGACTCAGCGAATAACGGCTTAGTGTATCTAGTGGAGCGTTTTAAAGATGAATCCATTTCTGCTCATATCACTTTGACAAAAGGTGAGCGTTCTAAACTTTCAGAGCTGGCGAGTAACCTGCTCTAATGAGATTAGGCGTTTTCTGAATCTGTTTTTGTCGCAGATGAATTCGGGGGAGAGGCTTTTGAGTTTTGCTCAGACGTACGAGCGATGTAATCAGTTAGCTCATAGTCGAGATGCATTCGATAGGAACGGCTGAATGACTTCAATTCTTGGTTTTCGGCAGATTCTTCGAGGGCTTTAAAAAGTACTTTCCCCCGAGTCATCATCTGAATAGTGAGGTGTCCGATTCGGGAGCGTTCTTCTTGAAAATAAATCATTTCTTGGAGAAGCTCGAGCTTCGACATTGAAAGAATTTTTGCGTGATACGCACGATCGTCCTCCTTTGAATTTTTCAGTTCTAGCGCTGTCCGGGCTGAATTTAACCAGATTACGTTTCCACTCATAGGGACCGAACCCTTGGCAATCGCTATGCCAGAAGGCGTCATTTGCATCGGTGAAGCGGTTTTCGTTATAGTTTCAAATGCTTACTCATTATGCGTTTTGTGATGTTTTTTTATGATGGTTAAAAAAAATGAGGGTAAGGCTGTATAAAGCGTGGCCATCTGTAAAATCGAGTATGATGTGTTTGGCAGCATCCTCTCAATTCAAACCTTTATTTTGGACCTGAGCTCACTTAAAAGAAGAGAAGAAAGAACGAGAGAGGAACCATGTTTTTCGATTTGATTGTAATCGGGTCAGGCCCGGCGGGACAAAAGGCAGCTCTTCAAGGGGTTAAAGCAGGGAAGAAAGTTGCACTCATTGAGGCCGCTGAAGAATTAGGCGGAGGATGTGTTCATCAGGGAACTCTGCCTTCAAAATCTTTTCGAGAATCCGTTTATCGTTGGTCCTTGGGATCGAAGGGGGCTTTAGGAGGAGCTCGAGGCAATAAGAAGCATCCTGAGCCCGTTGAAGTTACTCGTCCTGATATGTTTCGACTTCTTCAACGAAGAGATCGTGTCGTTAAGAATGAGTGCAAAATCATTCACGATCAGCTCCACCGTAACGGAGTCACGATTTATCGTGGCTATGGAAAGCTCTGTTCACCTCATGAAGTAGAAGTGGAGTCCTCACAAGGTAAAGAAAAACTGACAGCATCGTTTGTGATTTTAGCTGTTGGCGCTCGTCCAGTGGCTCCTTCGCACTTGAGAGTAGATGGTCAGGTTGTTCTGGATAGTGACTCGATACTCAATTTGAAAAAAATCCCAGAAAAACTCGTGGTTTTGGGCGCAGGGATTATTGGGTGTGAATTTGCCAGTATGTTTGCCATGGCTGGTTCTAAAGTCTATTTAGTTGATCGCCGTAATGAAATCCTTGCTTCTGTTGACCGCGAAATTGCGCATTATTTAGTCGAACACTATAAAAGCCAGGGCGTAGAAATTTTACTCGAGACTGAAGCAACTCAAGTGGAGGCTAGCGGTCGAGTGACTCTTTCTAGTGGCCGACAGATCGATGCCGACGCAGTCTTAGTTGCATTGGGACGCTTAGGAAATACTCAAAATCTGGGTCTAGAAAAAGTCGGAATTCAACCCGATGGCCGAGGCTTGATCCCAGTCGATAAAAACTTCAACACTTCTGTTCCAAATATTTATGCCGTTGGAGATGTGGTGGGAGCTCCAGCACTTGCCTCGACCAGTATGGAGCAGGGGATTATTGCTGCTGCTCATGCCTTTGGAATTGCCCAGTCTCAAGATGAAAACCCCCTTCAACAGCAGTTTCCTTATGGGATCTATACAATCCCTGAAGTATCGATGGTAGGCGCCACCGAAGAAGAACTGAAAGTTCAGAAAATCGACTATGCTGTTGGTCGGGCTTATTATCGAGAGCTGGCTCGAGGTCAGATTGTGGGAGACGATTGGGGCTTGTTGAAGCTGGTCGTCGATGTAAAAAATTACAAACTCTTAGGTGTTCATATTGTTGGAGATAATGCCGCTGACTTAATTCATATCGGTCAGGCAGTGATGTCCCTAGGGGGAGATATACATTATTTCACGCGTTCCGTTTTTAACTATCCAACGCTCGCGGAAGCGTATAAAACAGCAGCATTCCGCGCTATGAATCATATTAAAAACCGTAAAAATTAATTTTCGGTTACTCAACCCAATTGGAAATTTCAATGCAGGATCCAAAAAAAATTAGAAATATTTGTATTATCGCGCACGTCGACCACGGAAAAACCACTCTGGTCGATTACCTGCTCAAACAAGCAGGGACTTTCAAACAGCATCAATCTGTTCAAGATCGCGTGATGGACTCCATGGATCTTGAGCGCGAGCGCGGAATCACCATTCTCGCAAAAAATACCTCGGTTCGAGTGGGCGATGTTAAAATTAATATCGTTGATACTCCGGGCCACGCTGATTTTGGCGGTGAGGTTGAGCGAATCATGGGAATGGTCGACGGAGCTCTTCTTTTAGTCGATGCGGCTGAAGGACCTCTTCCACAAACACGCTTTGTGCTTCGTAAGGCTCTCTCTCAAGGTTTAAAAGTGATCCTGGTTATTAACAAAGTGGATCGCCCTGATGCACGTACCGAAGAAGTCGTGAACCAAGCCTTTGATCTCTTTGTTGAGCTGGGGGCTTCGGATGCCCAGGCGGATTTCCCGATTGTGTATGCATGTGCCCGTCAAGGGTGGTGCACTTTAAATTATGATGAAGTTCCAGGTTTGTTGGATGGTTCCATCAAGGGAACCTTGCAGCCTCTCTTTGATGAGATCGTCAAAGACATTCCTGCTCCAAAAATTAATGAAAGCCAACTTGGTTTTCAGATGTTGATTTCCAATCTCTCTTATTCAGATTACGTCGGCCGTTTAGGCATTGGTCGAGTGCTTTCAGGCAGTGTTAAAAAAGGTCAGCGTGTCATCCGCCGTGGAGTTGATCTCCAAAATCAGGCAGCTAACGAAAATTTTTCTGTCACGCAGCTCTATACCTATGAAGGTCTGAAACAGACTGAGGTCGAAGAATTAAGTGCAGGTGATATTGGCGTTATCGCAGGAAGTGAAAAATCAGAGATTGGTGACACGATTGTCGGCTCTGAAGAATTATCTCCTTTGGCACGAATCATTGTTGAAAAACCCACGTTAGGAATGATTTTTTCGGTCAACACATCCCCCCTTTCTGGCAAAGAAGGGGAGGCGATTCAATCTCGTAAACTTCGTGATCGTCTGTTGCGCGAAGTTCGACAAAATGTCGCACTGAGGATGGAAGATACCCAGCAAGGAGATCAATTCCGAGTGTTGGGTCGAGGTGAACTCCAGTTTGCGATTTTGATCGAGCAAATGAGACGCGAAGGTTTTGAGTTTATGGTGGGTAAGCCCACTGTTCTTTACAGAACAGGTGATGATGGTGAACGTCAAGAACCCATGGAAAGAGCGGTCCTGGATCTTCCTGAAACGGCTGTGGGCGATGTCACTCAGATGTTCCAGGCGCGCAAAGGTCTTCTTACTCGATACGAAGGTGGCTCGGGCCATGGAAGCGGTCGCGTGCGTTTGGAGTTTGATATTCCGACGCGAGGTTTGCTCGGGATGCGTTCACGTTATCTGACAGTGACGCGTGGAGAAGGTTTATTTAGCTCCCAATTATTGGATTATGGCCCACATAAAGGCGATATTCCGCATCGCACCAGTGGTTCGCTTATCTCTGATCGTACGGGTGATACAGTGGAGTATGGATTGCTCGGTCTGGAAGATCGCGGCATTCTTTTTATAGGCCCGGGTGTCCCTGTTTATGAAGGCATGATCATCGGCGAACACAGCAAAGAAAATGACTTAAACGTCAATCCTTGTCGTGAAAAGAAGCTCACCAATATTCGTGCAGCTCACGCAGAATTTCTTGTGACTCTCTCAGGAATTCGAAAGATGTCTCTCGAACAGTCGCTTGAATGGATTGATGAAGATGAGTGGATTGAAGTCACCCCTAAATCGATTCGTTTGCGCAAAAAAGTCCTCCCGCAAAATCTGCGGAGCGTGAAGCGCGAAGATCGAATTCATTGATCGAGTAAGACTCGGTCAGTGATCTAAAGATGTGACGTTGTGTGCCTCGGGGCCTTTTTGGCCTTCGTAGATGTCAAATTCTACCGTTTGGCCTTCTATCAGGGTTTTATAACCGTCGAAACGGATGGCAGTGTAGTGCACAAAAATCTCGCTGCCATCCTTTTTTTCGATAAAACCAAATCCTCGGGTGCTATTGAACCACTTCACTCTTCCAACTGCCATGAGGGTCCTTCCTCTCTGAAGTTTAGCGAGCGTTGTTAATGACTTTTTATTCAAGTCCTTGAGGAGTAAAATCAAAAATAAGTTCGTCTTGAGCCGCGTAACCAAGAACGCGTCGAATTTCTCGTTTTTGAATCACTTTATTTTTTTCTAAACCAAGCACTTCTTGTTGAAGGCGTTTCACGTCGCCTTGGATTTGATTGATTTGTGTTTCTTTGGAGTTCAATAGACTTTTGAGACGCAGTGATTGAAAAACACCAGGCATTCCTACTAAGCCTGATAGAGAAATGGTCCAGATCGCAAAAATAGCTAACCAGAGCTGGGTGGGCCCAGGTGCTTGAATTAATGCGCCCAAAAGTCGTGTGACTGGAGCGAAAACAACTAAAGCAGTGGGCCTCACCTAGTCTTTGATCCTTTCTTTTTAACTGTTTTTAGAAGCGAATCGTCGGAATGCTCCGAGACCCGCGAACTTGGCGCGTGAGCCGAGTTCTTCCTCAATTCTGAGTAATTGGTTGTACTTGGCAATTCGATCTGTACGTGAAGCAGATCCTGTTTTGATTTGTCCGCAGTCCGTACCGACGGCTAGATCGGCGATAAAGGTATCTTCACTTTCACCACTTCGATGGGAGCTGACAAACGAATACCCGGCGTTGAGAGCCATTTTCATTGTCTCGAGAGTTTCGCTCACTGTTCCAATCTGATTCAATTTGATCAAAATAGAGTTAGCGATTTTTCCTTCAATTCCTCGTTTGAGATAAGAAGGGTTCGTCACAAAAAGATCATCTCCCACCAATTGGATCTTTTTACCAAGTTCCTGAGTCAGTTGAGCCCAGCCTTCCCAATCATGCTCGGCCAAGCCGTCCTCTATAGATAGGATAGGATAAGATTCTACCCATTGGCTATAGATCTTAATCATTTCTTGTGCAGTTCTTTCCTGACCTTCGAAGTTGTATTTGGAATTGCCAGAATTGTAGAATTCGCTCGCTGCACAATCGAGTGCCAAATAAATGTCGGTACCTGGAGTATATCCCGCATCTCGGATGGCTTGGAGGATGGCAGACAGCGCCTGTTCATGGGGTTTTTCACCCGAGAATACTGGAGCAAAACCTCCTTCGTCACCTACACCCGTGGAAAGGTTCTGGTCGTGGAGAATCTTTTTCAGGCGATGAAAGATTTCAGCGCCAGCTCGCAGAGCATCAGAAAATTGTTGAAAACCTGCAGGAACAATCATGAATTCCTGAATGGCTAAGCCGTTATCAGCATGTTTGCCGCCATTGATAATGTTCATCAGAGGAACAGGGAGAGTGGTTCCTCTTGAAGCAAAAATAGATGCAATTTGGGCGTACAGAGGGCGCCCTTCTGCCTCGGCTTGTGCGCGGGTGAATGCCATACTGACTGGCAGAATCGCATTGGCACCTAGCTTGGATTTGTTAGGTGTCTGATCGAGATCAAGAAGTGCCTTATCAAAAAGAGCCTGACTGGCAAAATTACGGTGGATCAGAGCAGGAGCAATCTTCTCACGGACGTGAGCCACAGCATTGAGAACACCTTTGCCCAGGAAGCGTTTCTTGTCGCCGTCGCGGAGTTCTAAGGCTTCACCTTCACCTGTGGAAGCTCCAGATGGAACAATCGCACGAGCGGTAATGAGTTCTCCGGCGTGTCGTGGGTGATCGATGCTCAAATCGACTTCAACTGTAGGAAATCCTCTTGAATCCAATACCTGACGTGAAAGAATTTTTTTAATCATAATGCCGCATAGTTTTTCATAAGAGATGCGGCGTGGCAATCGAGATTTATTAAAACAGATTAATCATCTTGCCGAATGTGTCGAGCTCGAATGACAGTTTTAATATTGCCGCGAACATTGAAATCGCCGGCAATTTCAATTTCCCAAGGGTCAAGGAGTTTAACGAGATCGCTGAGGATGATGTTAACGACATCCTCATGGTAAACACCTTGATCACGGTACTTGTTAATATAAAGTTTTAAACTTTTCAGTTCGACGCACCATTCGCGCGGAACGTATTTGATAAAAAGAGTGGCGAAATCAGGGAAGCCTGTTACCGGGCAAACACAGGTGAATTCAGGGCATGTAAATTCAACGCTGTAACGACGGACAAGCGTGCGATTTGCAAAGCGCTCTAATTGCGCTTGGCGGATCATTTTAGCCCCATCAGGACGACTGAGTGAAAGAGTATTGGATTCCGACATGTCCGACTAATTAACACAGTTTGTCGAAATCAATAAATGCTTTTATTGAGCCTCAAAGTCTCTATGAAAATATTGAGATTATTCGTGATTTTCGTCTGTTTCGGGCTCAGGTAAGGACTCGTCGTTAGAAGAGTCAGTGTCAGATCCAGGGGCCGGCTCGGGTTCTATTGTACCGGTTGTTGAATGATTTTTAGATTTAATTTCGGCTTTTTTTTGTGTGCTTTTTGGTTTTTGAGGGGCGCTGTAGCCAGAAGAGCCAGGAATATCAGTTGTTGAGGTGCCACTTTCATCGGATGCATTGGCCAGTAGAACTGCAAAAACAGTGATGAGTGCGATTGAGCTTGCAGCGATGAGTTTTTTCATAACTTCTCCTATCTTGGATAAAATGCAATGGAGATGCCAGCAGAGAGCAGTCATTCTTTTTGAAATAGTCGTTGGCTATCCTGCCTTTTGAGTGAGTCGTTGATAACGTCCAGAAATTTTTGTTGTGAGCAGGAGTGCGGACGAAATTTTTTCTAAGAGTTGTTCTCGATTCGCTCGTGAAGGCAGTTCCAGTATTGATGAAAGTGCATAAAGCCGAATCACATAAGTGTGAGCGCGATCGCGCAGAGGAGGGCAAGGGCCTGTGTATCCGAGTTTTCCAAAACTATTGATTCCCTGGCGAATTCCGTTAGGTAAGCTTTCTTGAGGTGGAATTCCTGCTGGTAGATGTTGGAGATTGGCAGGTATGTTGTAGACTACCCAGTGAGCAAGTGGACCCTCGTGCGAATCTAAATCTTCAGTAATTAAAGCAAAAGAAACTGTATTTTCGGGAGGAGAGATCCATCTGAGTTCCGGCGATGAGTTATCGAGATCGCAGGTGTAACGGGGATCGAAATTTCCGTGCTCGTCTAGCGCATCTGTAGTGATCTCGAATTGGGCCATAGGCTCCTCCTTAAGATTTATTTTTTGAAACATTAAGGATCATGCGGGGCGCTTAGCAATACGCTCATGGCTAATGCAAATTGTCCGAAACTTCATTTAAAGCTTAACTTGAAGCTGGAGGCGAAGTTTGATATCTGATTAAAAAAGTTTATTTGGAGGTTACTGATGACTACTCAATCTGATGTTTATGTTTCCTTGGAGTTTACTCCTAATCCGAACACCTTGAAGTATTCTGTGAATCGGACATTGCTCACGCGGGGAGCCGTCAGCTTGAGCCGCAAAGAAGATGCAGAAAAACGCTCTCCTTTGGCAGCACAACTTTTTCAAATTCCTGGCATCTGTGGTGTTATGATTGGTACCCATTTCGTGACGGTGACCAAGACTGAAGATGGAGATTGGGATTTAGTTCATAAAAATTGTTCCTCATTGATCGAAAAACACTTGGCAGCAGGGTTGCCGGTTGTTGAAGAAGGCGTCTCAGAGACTGGACATAACGCAGGCGCTGGAACTGAAATTGAAGCAAAAATTAAAGAACTTCTTGATAACGAAATTCGTCCTGCTGTGGCGATGGACGGCGGCGACATTGTATTTGATCGATACGAAGATGGCGTTGTTTATCTATTTCTCCAAGGCTCTTGCGCTGGATGTCCAAGTGCAACAATGACTCTCAAAATGGGAATTGAAACACGTCTTCGTGAAGCTATTCCAGAAGTGCGTGAAGTCGTTTCTGTTTAATGAGTCTTTGTAATCGATAATGAAAAAAATATTGCTGACTTTCGGGGTCATTGCTTTTTCTCTTTTAGCGATGTTTGCTTGTGCGACATCGCCTTTAGGGCGTAATCGCGTTCTGTTGGTCTCAGATCAGCAGATGGATGCGCTTGGGCAAAAAGCCTTTGAGGAGATGAAGCAAAAGACTCCGATTGATTCAGATCCTGCTATTCAAGCTTATGTTCGATGTATTGCTCTTCCGATTATTGAAGCAGCAAAGAACGAGCTTTCAGTTGCAAAATGGGACATTGTGGTTTTTAACGAGCCATCGGCCAATGCTTTTGCTTTGCCAGGAGGCGAGATCGGAGTTCATACCGGCCTTCTTTCTGTCGCGAAGACGGATGCTCAGCTGGCTGCAGTGATCGGACATGAAGTAGGGCATGTGATTGCTCGCCACGGAGCTGAGCGAATGTCTGAAACGCTCATGACTCAAGGAGGACTTGCACTGATTGATGCCTTCTTAATGGGTAGGTCCATGCAGACAGAGCAAAAGGATTTGATTTTGGGAGCCTTGGGGATGGGAGCACAAATTGGAGTGATTCTTCCTCATAGTCGAACTCAGGAAAGTGAAGCCGATTTAATTGGTCTTGAACTCATGGCACGTGCTGGGTTTGATCCTCGCGAAAGTGTTCAACTTTGGAAGAATATGATCCAAGCAAGTTCCCAATCAGGTCATGGAGAGGCTCCGCCTGAATGGTTATCGACTCACCCTGCTAGTGAAAATCGGATCAGCAGTCTGCAATCGCATTTACCTCAAGTATTGAGCGAATATCAGAAATTTCTTGCCTCGGGTCATCATCCTTCTTGTCGTCGTTCCTAATTTCTGTGTAAAATTCAACGCATGCAGATATTCTCTCATTCGGTGTTGGGGTCCGGGTCAAAGAAGAAGACAGAATTGCCAGGGAGTGTGGCTATTGTAGGCGCAGGTCCAGGAGGTCTTGCTGCTGCAATGCTTTTGGCTCACCTGGGATTTAAAGTTACTGTTTACGAAAAACAAGCAACGATAGGTGGCCGTAATTCAGAACTTGTCTTAGGTAATTACCGATTTGACCTAGGGCCTACTTTCCTGATGATGAAATATCTGATGGATGAGCTTTTTGAACTCACCGGTACTCAGAGTTCTGATTACTTAGACTGTCGCAGATTGGATCCGATGTATCGATTGCAATTTGGGTCGAAGACTTTGCAGATCACTGGAAATCCTGTGCGAATGAAGGAAAATATCGAAAAGGTTTTTCCCGGGGAGTCGAGTGGCTTAGATCGGTTCATGGAAAAAGAATCAGTTCGGTTTGAAAAGCTGTATCCCTGTTTGCAGAAATCTTACGGCTCTCCCACTGATTTTCTCAGTTTAGATCTTTTAAAATCGATTCCGTCCTTAGCTGCTGGAAAGTCGCTTTATGAGGTGCTTTCTCAGTACTTTCAGTCCGAAGAGCTTCGATTAGCTTTTACTTTTCAGTCAAAGTATCTGGGAATGTCTCCTTGGGAATGCCCGGGTCTTTTTGCGATGATTCCTTACACCGAGCATGCGCATGGTATCTATCATGTGATGGGTGGATTATCTGAGATTACGCGTGCTTTTGCAAAACGCGCAGAAGAACTTGGAGCCGTGATTCGCACAGGAACACCGGTCAAAAGTTTGGTGGTTAAAAACGGCGAAGCACAGGGCTTAATTCTTGAAGATGGCTCGCTCGTTTCTGCGGATCAAGTGGTGGTGAATGCGGACTTTGGTCACGCTGTCAAAAATCTTTTCCCAGAACTTGCACAAAAAAAATGGACTCCTGAGTATTTAGAAACTCAGAAATGGTCTTGTTCTACATTTATGATGTATTTAGGGCTAGATCGAGTTTACGATTGTGATTTTCACTCGATCTTTTTCTCAGATCATTATAGAAAAAATATTCAAGCTATTTCAGATCATCAAATTTCAACAGATTTCTCAGTGTATGTTCGAAATGCATCGATTTTAGATCCTTCTTTAGCTCCCCAGGGGCACTCCGCACTTTATGTGCTTGTTCCAATGGCTAATATGGCTTCTCAAACGGATTGGAACGCTTACAAGGAAGAGTTTTCTGAAAAGGTTTTAGATTTTCTTGAGACGAAAACTCCGTATCGTGACCTTCGTAAGCATATCCAAGTTTCTTCGATCATTACCCCTCAAGATTGGGAATCAAAGTATGATGTTTATCGGGGGGCTACATTTAATCTTGGGCATAAAATTTCTCAGCTTCTTTATTTTAGACCTCATAATGAGTTCGAAGATTTTTCAAGGTGTTACTTAGTAGGAGGTGGAACTCATCCAGGCAGTGGACTTCCCACTATTTTTGAATCTGCACGAATCACTGCAAACTTGATTGCCAAAAAATATGGGCTCACTTCGCTCGCTCAGCGGCCGTTTCAATCGCTTCGAGTGACTTATGCTGAGTGATGAGTCTCAGTCTTTTTCTCCTATTGAGGTCATGGCCAAAGCACGAGAGGGATTAAAAGGCTGGGTGGCACTCAGTATTTACGAAAGACTTTTATATGTAAGGAAACTTAGAAAAGCGATTGTTTCAAGAAGCGAGCAAATCATTGAAGCGATTCAATCAGATACGCAAAGGACGCCAATTGATATTTTATCCGGCGATCTTTGGGTGGTGCTAGATCAGCTTCGGTATTACGAAAAAAAAGCGGCAAAGATTCTCGCTCAAAAAAAGATTTCTTCTGGGAGTGTGCTTTATTTCGGGAAGTCTAGTTATGTGGCGCATGAACCCCTGGGAGTGGTCTTAATTTTGGGCCCTTGGAATTATCCGTTTCAATTAAGTGTGATTCCTGTTGTGAGCGCGTTGATTGCAGGGAATTCAGTGATTTTGAAACCCTCTGAAGTAACTCCTCAGACGACGCATATGATTGCAGAATTATTTATCCAAGCAGGATTTCCAAAAGAAGTTTTTCAAGTCGTTGAAGGCGGGCCTGAAGTAGGCGAGACGCTCATTTGTGCACTTCCAGATAAGATTTGTGTGACCGGTAGTAGTCATACCGGAAAGTGTGTAGCTCGCTTAGCTGCTGATCATTGGATTCCGACTGTTTTAGAATTAGGCGGCAAAGATGCCATGGTCGTTTTGGAAGATGCTCCGTTGGAACGAGCCGTTCAGGCAGCTGTTTACGGAGCTTTTATGAACTCCGGGCAGACATGTGTCGGAATCAAACGCATTTATGTGCATCGCAAAATTTCTGATTTATTTCTTACCAAAATGATCGAAGCGACTGATCAGCTGCGCGTAGGTATAGGATTTGATGCGGATTTAGGTCCTTTGGTTCGAGAAAAAGAAAAGAAACAAATCCTCGATCAAGTAGATGATGCGCTAACCAAAGGAGCGAAACTCCATTGCCCTGCTGTTTTAGAGCGCACTTCATCGCGACGGCTTGATCCTATTCTTTTAACGAATGTCCCTGAAGATGCTCGTTTGCGCTTAGAAGAGTCGTTTGGACCAGTTGTCTGGCTTGAAAATTTTGATGATGAAAATGAAGCGATTCACAAAGTGAATGGTTGCTCGTGGAAATTAAGCGCAAGTGTGTGGAGTCGTAATCTTAAAAAAGCTCAGGCTTTTGCAAAAGAATTAGATGTAGGTTCGGTCGTTATTAATGATGTCATCATTCATGTCGCACAGCCCGGAGTTCCTTTTGGAGGTGAAAAAAGGAGCGGATGGGGAAGAACTCATGGAGAAGAAGGTCTTCTTGAATTCGTGCGGAAAAAGTCGGTGACTGTTTCGCGATTGAGTCGAAATCGACAAAAGAATTGGTTTCCCTATACGAAAAAAACGTTCCTGCTTCTATCACGGTTCATGAAGTATCGATTTGGCATGATCTTACTCTTTTTAGGCACGACGGCTTTGCTAGCGCGTATGGCGGTGGCTCAGACAGAGACTGCGCGGACTCTACCTTTATCTGTTTCTTGTAGAGGTCTTCAGATAGCGATTCAGTCCATACCGACGACCGAAGGTCATCTTGCGTATGCTATTTTTTCAAGTCCCGATGGTTTTCCTGAGGATTATCAAAAAGCTGTTAAAACAGGGGTGATTTTGATTCCGGCCAAGCGTGAAGTTAACCTCGAATTCAAAGAGCTTCCTTGTGGGAGTTATTCATTGGCTGTGTATCATGATCGAAATGATAATCAAAAATTAGATAAAAATTTTCTAGGAATTCCAACTGAGTCGATTGGCTTTTCAAGGAATCCAATTGTTCGATTTGGACCTCCTTCATTTCAAAATACTGAATTTAAGCTTTCGTCGACAGTCTTAACTCGTATTCAAGTCGTTATGATTCATTAAGGGGGATCAGATGAAGAAAAACGCAAAGGTTTCTGTGATTGGCGGGGGCTTAGGCGGAATGTCTGCAGCGATTATTTTGGCTGACGCTGGATGTGAAGTCGACCTTTTTGAGAAAAATGAAAAAATTGGCGGTAAGCTCAATGTTCTCAGAAAAGACGGTTTTAGCTTTGATTTAGGCCCATCTATTTTTACGCTCCCTCAGATTTTTAGATCTATTTTTGAAGTAGATGGACGCAAAATGGCGGATTATTTTGAATTGCGTCGAATTGATCCTCAATGGCGAAACTTTTTTGAAGATGGCAGTGTCATTGACCTCTACGAAAATCGTGAGCGGATGAGAGAAGAGCTGAATCGACTCGGATCTTATGGGGCAAAGGCCAATGCTGAGTATGATCAGTTTATTCGTTATTCTCAAGAACAGTACAAGATCGTCGAAAAAGGATATTTTGAACAAGGGCTAGATGGCTTTTGGGAATTCCTCCGGTTTTATGGTCTGCGAGGAGCATCTCAGCTCGATTATTTGCATTCGATGAGTGGTGGAATAGCTCGGTATTTTACAGATCCTCGGCTTAAGGCGATTTTTGAGTATTTTATTAAATATGTGGGTTCATCAGCCAACGATGCACCTGGATTTATGAATCTTATGCCCAATGTACAGTTAGAGTTTGGGCTTTGGTATGTCGTCGGCGGCTTGTACTGCTTGGCTCAAGGTTTTGAACGAAGAATGAAAGAGGCTGGCGTTCGAATTCATTTAGACTCCGAAGTAGTAGCAATTGAGAAAGCAGGGAGCCAAGTAAATGCGATTCAGATTCGAGAAGCCAAAGCAGGAGGCATGAGTCGCGAATATCGTCACACGGCTGATTTTATTGTTTCGAATATGGAAGTAATCCCAGCTTATCAAAAACTCTTAGGAGAAGGATCTAGGTTTCTAAAGAAACTGGAGCGCTTTGAGCCCGCGTGCTCTGGAATTGTTCTTCATCTGGGAACTCGTAAAGTTTATCCTCAACTGGCACATCATTGTTTCTTTTATTCACGTGACCAGAAAAATCATTTTGATCGTGTATTTCGAGATAGAAAACTTCCAAATGATCCGACAATTTATTTGGTCGCACCTACGCGCACGGATCCTACTCAGGCTCCAGAGGGATGTGATAATATTAAAATTCTCCCTCATATTCCCTCACTGAATGAAAAGGTTCCATATACATACGAAGATTGCTTGGAGTTAAAAGAGCGAGTTCTAGACAAGTTGGAACGAATGGGTCTGACTGATCTCAGAAAAAACATCATTGTTGAGGACTTCTGGACTCCTTTTGATATCGAGAAAAAATATTATTCCAATCGAGGTTCGATTTACGGCGTTATTTCAGATCGTAAAAAGAACTTTGCTTTTAAAGCGCCAAAACAAAGCACAAGGTATAGCAATCTTTATTTTACAGGGGGTAGCGTAAATCCTGGAGGAGGTATGCCAATGGTGGTTCTCTCAGGTCAGCATGTTGCTCGAATGATCCTCTCGGAACTTTCATGATTGAAATTCTATTTGTAGGAGTGATTTTTTTAGGCTGGTGCATCGGATGGATGGTCTTGAGAGAGCGAAAAACTGGACTATCAATCGAGTTAGATCCAGAGAAGAAAATACCTATTCAACTTTCGATTGTCATCCCAGCAAGAAATGAAGAGAAAAATCTTCCGCATCTTTTAGATACACTTCCTCGATCCTTCACTCGGCTTTTAGGCTTTGAGGTGATTGTTGTGGATGATGCTTCTGAAGATCGAACAGCTGATATTGCCCAATCATGGGGGGCACGAGTGATTCGGTCGCAAACTCTGCCGGTAGGGTGGACCGGGAAAACTTGGGTTTGTCATCAGGGTGCAAGTGCAGCTAGCGGAGATGTGCTGTTGTTTTTGGATGCTGATACTCGATTTGAATGGGGTGGATTAGAAAAATGGATCACAATTTATTTATCTGCTTCTCAAGCCTCTGGGCCTATTGCCCTTTCTGTTTTACCGGATTTTCTTTGCGATCGGTTTTATGAAAATCTTTCGGCTTTTTTCTTTATTTCGATGGCATGGGGGACTCGGGCTTTGGGTGGGGGGATCAGTGATGAAGAGCGTCTCGTGGGTCAGTCATTGATGATTCGCAAGGACGATTATTTTCGTGCTGGAGGACATGAGGCAGTTCGCGGTGAAATTTTAGAAAATCTCTTTTTTAGTCGTTGTGCTCAAGCAGCGGGGATTCAAATACGAAGCATTCTAGGGCGAGGAATTCTAAAAGTGAGGATGTTCTCAGGTGGAATCAGGCAATTGATTTCCGGATGGAGCAAGTCGTTTGCTAAGGGTTCTCAAGCGATTTCGACCCGAGCATGGGTTGAAAATGCACTTTGGACGACCTCGGTGATCAGTGCTGGAGTAGATCTTTTTGTTTTTCGCTCTTTTATCGGGGTGATTATTTATCTGGCTATGGTTATTCAATTATATCAGGTGTTAAAGCGTGTAGGTAGGTTTTCGCCCTGGGTTGCACTCATCTTTCCTGTTTATGTATTGTTTTATCAGGTAGTTTTCTTTCATTCGTTGCTGAATCAGAAGCGAGGATATCCAGCACAATGGAAAGGGCGAGCTGTCCCTGTAGTGCCTTCTCAATCTTCTCATGTGACGATTCACAAAAGTGAGGTTTCGTGATTTTAATTGGTTTTTTAAATTTTATTTATTGGCCAATTGTTCAGTTAGTGATTGCAAAGTGGGTCTTGCGAAGTCGTTGGCAAAGTTGGAATTTGAACGGGCTTTTTTTTTCGTCATGGTCTTGGGAGTCACTGGCAGTTTATCAGATTTTCGCTATCCGTCGCTGGAAGCGATACTTGCCTGATGGCGCTCGATGGATGGGGTCAGATTTTCGAAAAGATGGTAGTTCTCTTCGCGAAAATCTTCAAATAGAACGATTTATTTCAGAAACCTGTCGTGCAGAGTTTGCTCACGTCATCATGTTGGCATTTGCCCCTATTCCATTTTTATGGAATCCGGCATGGGCAGGGTGGGTGATGTTTGGATTTGGTGTTTTCGTTAATTTGCCGTGTATTTTAGCTCAAAGATATCATCGGTTGAGATTGAGGTTCATGCTGTTGAGGCGATCTTCTAAGTTTTTAAAAACATGATAGTGCCAGATTGAAGCGTCCCAGTGTTCGAGTGGAGCGAGATCTACTTTTTGGATAGGACCTAATCTGGTTTTTATAAATGAATAGATTGTAGTCACGCTGCCTAAATTTGCAGTGATTTGATGATTTGATTTTCAAGTTGATCCCACTCCTGTCCGGTTCGGAGCGGAGCGTAAAAATAGGTAAAGCCTGATTTCTCGATATGGTATGAGAGTTTTGGACAAAAAATTCATTCCTATCAGGAGACCAGGCTTTGGGCTTTTCTACT